>Ga0209611_10000562_pt1 | contig 56801 bp, 46 predicted proteins | sample S1TSphgellanicum_3_FD_187693 | JGI IMG/M metagenome (GOLD analysis project Ga0209611, IMG submission 187693) | Host-associated microbial communities from peat moss isolated from Minnesota, USA - S1T2_Fc - Sphagnum magellanicum MG (SPAdes) (version 2) | ecosystem: Host-associated > Plants > Peat...
GGGGGGGGGGGGAGCTCCAATCTCAATGTAAAAAAGGGTGTCGACACCTAAGGTTTTGGTGGGTCAAGTAACTCTGCTCTTTTGCTTTTGCAATGGGCTTATTGTTCTCCAGGTGTTTATGGTGCTATGGTGGATGCACTCTGCGCGTGTCATTCATTCATCCTGGATGGATTCTAAGAGTCAAATGACTGTACTAAAAGTGCAAGCAACACATGCCTACCTCTCCCACCTTGTAAACTTTGAAATAGTGCAGGCATATAGTGTGAAAGCGGCCTTTTTGTTTTTCTTTTAGCACTACTGAGGACTTGGGTATCCAATCAGTAGCAGCAAAGAGTACACTAAAATGATTGTTTCTGATTGGTCAATTATAATGATTGGTCCAAGTGGAGGGACTTTAATTCTCTCTCGTTTTATATTGTAAGGTTTTTCACTAGAATAGAATTGGTGGGGAGGGGAAATATTTTTGACTTTATGTTGGATGTTGAGATACTAGTGCAAGCCAAATAAGGGGAGCATTCCTAGAGATGCTCTAACATTGCAAAGTTTGTTTGGTTTCACATTTTGAGGATTGTTCATCAGAATTGTCAAGTTGTTTCAAACTCCCTCCCCCTCCTCCCCTTTTTTCCCTGGGTATATATAGTCAAAATGCTATATTAAATATAATAAATGCTAAAATCATGTGCCTTTTGAGATTTTCAATAGCCAGAATTTGATCAAAATTTAAAGAAAAACACCAGATTTCTATACATGGTTCAAGTAGGTAGCAAAAAATATAGAATATTTTTAGTTATTTTCATATTTTCCTTGCAGCCAAATTTGGCTAAAATCTTCTTGTGGATCATTGCCACTTTGGCTATACCAAAAAAAATTGGTTTATTCCACATTTTGAGGATTCTTCATCAAGTAGAGTTTGTTTGAGTAGTTTCTCTTTTAATGTTACGAAGCAAAGATGTTTACCTAGTGCCTTGGCAGCTTTGGCACAAATTACAAATTCTTTAAAATGCCAATGTTTTAAGAATAAATTTTCACAAAAAAATTGCAAAGGAAAATGAAGAATCTTTTGAAATATTTTGAAATATATATTTTTGAAATGAAATCTTCAAAATTATTAATTATTCGACAAACATGTGTTGATTTGGAGAGGGTCGGAGCATGGCAAACCAAGTGGCACCACATGCACTAATGGCATTAGATGTTCTTCTACATTTTTAAATTTCATAAGCCATCTTCATGGTTCATTGCTTTCCTTTCCTTCATATATATACATATATATATCCTTTGTATAGTTTTTTCTTTGTTTGCTTGTGTTTGAGGGTTGTTGTTGTTTTTTTGTTTTTGGGTTATGAGTTTTGTTTTGCTTATTATAAATTTATCACTTATGTCTGCATGAATTTTGATTTGGTAGTTGATGAGGAGTACAAAGACTTCTAGTCCTGTCATTCAGGTAAGTTAGCCAAGTGGCCATATTCTATTTTGGGAGTAAGCCAAAAGTGGGAATCACACTATATGACGGTGATTGAGAGAAATTGCATTTGAAGGGCACATGGGAGGAACTGAATCTCCACACAATTCCTCCTCACTTTAGCCCCAAAAAGACAAAAGTAACTGGGCCTCTTAGATGCATGTTGCCCCACCTCATTGGCTGGAAAGGATTTTCTTTTTTTTTTGGTAATGGTGGTGGTCACCATTTTTGGTCTAGGCTATTGGCAAGGGCATGAATTGGGGGGACATAATATCATATATGAGATGTGTTGTCTTTCCAAGTGATGAACATGCGTTGTTGTTACGACAATGACGGAGAGAAATTAAATATGAAGTCCACATGGTAGGACCTGAAACTACAAATTATGTGGCATTGGAGGTGTTGTCTTTCCAACTTCCAACTACCAAAAAGTTGAGCTTTCCGTTGTATTTGGGATTCGTTGACTACTCGTGAACAAAAGTACAATTTTTATTATACATAGTGTAGAGAACATCAATTGATGAAATTTTCAATGATTGATCTACATTAGAGTTAGCCATAAAGCAACCCTCTCTTCACCCTGTCTTTGGGTCTCCTTTCACCATCTATCCCTTCTTGCAATGGTATCTGCAAAGTAGAGACATTTTATTAATTCTCAGTATGAAACGCTCCCTCTCAATATAAAATGGTGAAACTTAGAATCTAATGCAGGAGGTTCGAGACTAATTATAGTAGTTGTACGGTTAGGAGTAGTGAAAATATATGTACCAGCAGTGGCCGCGCTCAGGAAAAAGGAAAGACGGGATGAAACTCAGTTTACTGCCAAACTTGATGGTTTTATGAGTTTTCAGCCCCCCTTGCATATTAATGTACTTTTTCCGTTTCTCACCCTCTGTAAGACCAAACTCAGGGTTCTGGTGCTGTGTTTTTCTTACTTTACTGATAACTCTATTGTATGTTTTTCATCCTTTTTTTTTATCAACTCTACTACCGCCAGTCATCCATGAAATATTACACAAGATATCACAATGCTAATACAAAAGTAAGGTGCAATATGTGTGCTCCAGATTAATCCTTAACCTCCATTTTTTTATCACATAAATATGTATTATTGTGAATCACAATAATTTCCAACTTGGACTACATATGTGCTTGGAATTTTTTGTATTTTCTTCAACGTTTGGAAATGTGTCTATATTGTATTGACAATGACACAATATGCATGAAATATTAGAGGCAAAACCCACAGTGATATTTGTATATGGTAAGGAAGCTCCATTTTTGTTTAATTTTGAGCTTTTATTTGAGTTGCCTTTGCACATATTAGTGTGGACCGGTGTTGGTCTGGTATCAGGTTTTGAAGATATCAGGTGGTTCCTGGTATTAGGTTTGTTTTTATCTTACCCTGGGTAGGTGTTTAAATTTATTAATTTATTAATTTTTTGATATCAAAATGTTATCAATAATAACATATTTGTTATTCAACAAACTGGTATCAAAGCAGGTATTAGGCACAAGGAGGGGGCCAAATATCAATCCGGATCTAGGTATTAGTTTAAGGTTTGTTTTTGGTCAAAGTGAGTTTGACCACAAGCAAGAAAAATAACCAGCACAACAAGCAAACATTATGAATTGAAAAACAAACAAGGAGAAATTTGGAGCCCGGAAAGAATGTAGACTGTAAGGTTTTATAGAGGAGTGCCACGTATAAAAATTGAGTGCAAAATCTAATTAGATATGTAGCCCATTTAAGATCATCTAACATCAAAAATCTTCATGGGCATAAGAGAGGAATGTCATGTACAAAAGTTGAGTGCAGAATCTGAGTAGACATGTAGCCCATTTAAGATAATCTAACATCAAGAATCTTTGTCTAGAATCTTTGATGTTTTCCAAATAGCCTACATTTTCAAGCAAATCCTCATTTTCTTTCAACAACGTGTCTTCAACCACAAAAAATTTAGCCAATTTGTCTCCATCAATAAGCTTGCAATCAAGTCGTGCATCTGAAGGCCAATTCTTGTATATCATGATAAGCTTGTTAAGATTTTCAACTCCAAAACGACATTGTCGCAAACTAATGAACACACCTACAACTAAGAAGATCCATTTAGTCTCAATCTATGAACCTGAGATGCCCAAAATCTATCATGCCAAAAAACCCATATTTGGAAACCTAGACTCATTGATAGCCGACCACATCAACAGATAAAAAGAATCTACATTTTCCAAATGGAATCTATGAAACAAAGATAATTTAGCTTTGAGAAGACCTTTAGTAATTTCTTGAATTGAAGTTACTTTCCCAAACAATCCACATGAAGTCGAAGGTTGTTCTAGTGGTGGAGGATTTGGGCTTGTACTTTGAACTAGATTCAAAAAACCCATAACAACTTTCAACATGGGCATCATAATCAAATCATCATACTACTACACTAATGTGGTAGTTTGATCCTTACCAATGTAATCCATGCCTTTGAAGCGTGCATCTAGCATCAAAGCAACCATAAGATGAGCTTTGTCTTGAAAGAAGGTTTCTACAAAACCCATAAAAGGATGCAAGACATTAATGCTTTCAACAACAATTTTGCCATAGATGATTTCGATCTCTTAATCAATTTCACCACACTAAAATGGAAAAACCACAACACCCCAATGTGCATACTCCCTCCTCATTGTCCCCATGATTGCCAAAGTAACAAATAACGCATCAGATAGCAACCAATACCCTTTGCATTAATTCAACAAGTATTGGTGAACAACTAGGTTTAGGGTTTCAATTACTATTCGAGTAATAGCCCATGTCAGCCCACTAAGGACCCTAGTTTGTATGGCTAAACTTTGTTGGGTGTAATATATGTTGATAACATTCGCATACTCCAATGTTTTTTGGAATATAATTACCTTGGAAGCAAAATGTGTTTTTAGCTAGGTTTTGAATTTTTTGTGTTGCATGCTAGTCTCATGGTAAGCCTTCTCCCATTCAAGTTTAGCCTTACCAAACTTTTTAACTAGGTAATTATTGCCTTCTAGAGAGCAATTTGTGCATTTTTCAAACTAATTTCCTTCATGCCCACACCCACCTTAGCTTCATTCATGGCATACGAACATATTTTCGACGTAACATGACCAAAGTAGACACTAGCAAATGGTTGAACTAATTGCAAAGGCTCACATGACACAATAAAAGTGAAGGCAGTTTTGAGAGAATTCAAGGTAAATCCTTCATCCTTGACATATGCAATGACTTTATTTGTCAAGTTGAATTTTGCCAACAAAACTTTCATTTGTTTTACAAAAGCTGCACCAAAAATATTAGGTGTTTCAAATAGTCCAATAACAATGTGACAAGGAACCCAATTAGGGTTAATGAAATTGATGACCAAGGCAAAAGTGTCATAACATGACCTCAACATCCATAGATCAAATGTTGTTGTCACAATTGCACATTGAACAATGGCAGGGAACACATAAGTTGCCATGGTTTTCTGCAATAGATTAATAAAGTGTTCACGAACAAGTTGTCAAGGTGTTCCGAGAAGGAAGCTAAACTTGATCACAAAGGCGCAACACCATTCGCCTCAACCAAAGGGCTTTCCACAATAGACAAAGGCATATAACCTTTAGCAATCATTAAAACTAGATTCTCAATAAACCCCATTTGAATAGGGTTAGATTTTTTGTAAGGATTCACATTTTCAAAAAAATTGGTGATGGCTATAGGTGTGGCAGATGCCCTCTACTTGCATTTTTGTCTTCTACCATCATCTTTGCCTTTTACATCAAAGTTTTTGTGTAAGAAAAATTTCTACAAATCCAAGCTATGTTCATTTGCAACATGCTTCTACGTGGATGTAATGCCATGCTTAAGATTGTAAATTACAAATCCTTTCCAAGATTTGGTTGAACTTTGCAAACTTGAAGAATTTTTAAAAGAGTGACACATCACACATCTCATGAGTTGAACCCCTTACACATCAACTTCAACAATGCCATCATTCAACACAAACTAGGCCCATGACTCTACTACATGATGAAAAGAAACCTAGAAACTTGCATTGGTGGTGAGTTGACCTAATTACTACCTCCAAAGCTTTTTTTTTCAACTCATTGCTATTCATCAACTACTCCTTTAATCTCTTACAACACCTTTTCTGACAAAATCGAGCTTCCAAGTTTGTTGATAACCATATCATCAGACCTTGTATTGTGAAGCTCTTATGGACAATAAGTGTCCATGAACTTAAATCAAATAAACATAGTTTGTAAAATAAGAAAATGAGAAAGATAAAAAAAATAACAAACATAAGTAGTAGTAAAAGTTTCAATGCACCTAGTTTAAAACAACCAAACACCCCAAGGAATTTTAACAAAAAGTTTCAACAAACCCAAAAGGACAACTAAAGACCTTAGAATTTCAACAAAAAGCTTCAACAAACCTAGAAGGACAACCATAAACTCTAGAGTTTCAACATAAAGCTTCAATAAACCCATAAAAACAACTAGCCGAAACCCTAGAACGTTAACATAAAATTTTAAAACACTAATGACCTAATGTGAAACTTCAACAAAATGATTTGGAACATCAACAATGGATGATGCATAATTTCAATGGAACCCTGGAAACCTTTAAAACACTTAGAAGGCCAACTAGAGGCCCTATAGTTTCAACACAAAGCTTCAACACACCAATTAGAAATTGATGTGCTCCCAAGTTCCTACTTAGACCCAAGATGGGTTTAAGTTACTCACATAGCGAAATTGTGAAGAACTTAGGGCATGCTCCCAACTCTCAGCAATAGAAGGGGTAGAGGGGCGTGCCGAAGCTTCAAGATAGAATTAGGAAGAATGACAAGTTTTAGTTACTTACTCAAACCTGCATCAAACCAACCAACAAGTTGGTTAATTCACTTTCTGAAACACCTTTAGTGCTAGGACAAGCCGCGGGCGATTTTAGACTCACATGACTCACCACGGCCCGCACTCGAGGGAAGCCACCACCTTCCCCCATATAGTATACTTTATGCCTCTCTGTGGCACCCACATCCAAATGGTTTTTTGTCCCGGGACTCCCAAGGAAGAGTCCCGAAATTGTCTTGGTTAGACTCCCAGGACTTTGCGAGGTCATAACTTTTTGCTCAGACCTCCGATTGGGATGAGGTTTAAAACAAACTTGTATTTCTCCTCGAGATCTTTTCAACGGTGTATTGCACTCCACCTATACGCACAGGGGTTGGGTCGATTCCCGACTTTTAGTGGTTGGGAGTCAAATTGCCAGTTTGATTTTCGACCTTTCTTTTTTTCATACCTTGTGCTGCAAATGTCCAAATGGCCCATGCGAGCCCATTTTCGACATCTACACTTCAATAGCTTTCCAATGATATAAAGAACACTTCAATGCAAGGTGATTTGACCCTTGCAATCAAACTCTGAAATTTTGGGAGTCCCGAAGGATTCCTAAGTCCCAACTTTTGAAAGTGTGAGTTTCATCCTCACCCTCTCTCAAAGTAGGGTTGAGACAGAAACCTTCAAGCTTCAACACACTAGAGTAGAGAACCTATAATTTCAACGCAAAGCTTTAACACACAAGTTGACCAAAGACCTTGGAATTTCAATGCACCAAAGTAGAGAACTTGGAGCCTCAACACAAAGCTTCAATGCACCAAAGCAAAAAGCTTAGAACTTTAACGCAAAATTTCAACACACAAGTTGACTAGAACCCCCAAGGAGTTTCAATGTGAAGCTTCAACACACCAAAGCAAATAACTTGGAGTTTCTACACAAAGCTTCAATGCATTCGACTAAAAACCTTGGAGCTTCAACACAAAATTTCAATCATTTAACAATAGACCTTTGAGCTTCAACACATTATAACAAAGACCTTGGTGCCTCAATGCACATGATCAAAAAACCTAGAACTTCAAAACAAAATTTCAATGCACCCAAAGGATGACCAAAGACCCTTGAGCTTCAACACGAAGCTTCAACACACTTGATCAAAGAACTTAAAGCTTCAACACAATATAACTTCAATGCACCTAACCAAATCAAAGTCTTGGAATTGAATAACGCAAAGCTTCAATGCATCCAAAGGCCAACCAAAGACCCTAAAACTTCAATGCAAAGCTTCAACCCACCCATAAGGATGACCAGAAACCATGAAAGTCTCAAAGCATGAGAAGTACAACAAAAGACCATGAAAGCTTCAATGCAAAGCACCAACATAGAGCAAGATGATTGGAGAGCAAGGATTCAATGCAAAATTTCAATGCATCAAGAATGACGACTAGAGATAGAGCTTCAATGACAAGCCTAAAAGAAAAGCTCAAATTGTCACAAACCTTTTCGACTATCAACTCTTGACAACCTTGAATGTAGGAAGCACGTACAAAGTATAAAATAAAAAATCTTACCTTCAAGATGAACACCTCCTTGTGATGGTGATTGAAAGTTGGATGAACACCTCCTTGTGATGGTGATTGAAAGTTGGATGTAGGAAGGATCTTGCAAATCTTACGCCACAATCTCCAAAATGCACATTCATAAACCAAGGCTACCTTTAAAATGAAGCAGAACCTTATACCAATCTTATGATATTGGAGTTCAAGAAAAAACATCAAGCCCTAGTATCATCTCCGTTTTCTAAAACCCTAAACCTGCCTCTTTGGGATAACCCTAACTTTCCCCAAACCCTAAACCAAAAATATGGTTCTTAATTGTAATAAATGAACTTTAATAACATACAAGTAGGATAGCTCATACCCTGGTGCATACCTGGGTTTATACCCAGCATTTTGCTGATACCAGACCAACACTGGTGTGGACCATGCTAGTTTTGCAACCACACTAAATTCAAACCTAGATTAATTACAACTATGATCAATTTAGGTTTTAAGTAAAACTTGTTCTATGTGAGATGAAACTCTTGATTGCCCTATGTAATTGATCATTTTGAGTTTGACATAATGAGTTTCAGACATGACCATGAGATGTCATTCTAAACCTCAACATCATCAAAAATCAAGCAAGGAATGATTAATATAAGATTGAGCTCATAGATTGAGCAAGTGTTGGTCAAGTCTGGATTTGAAGTTTTATCAGAAAAAGAACTCATTCACATGACATTAATGCATGCATCCTAATTTGACATTGAGGTGGGATGCTAAATACCCCCAAGGAGCTCTATCCAACTCATTTGTGGGCTTGTCTTTTTGCAGCCTGCATGGTTTACACAAAATTGTATTGTGCGGTTCTAGGCTGCTTGTTTTGCATTCTATGCAAAAAGTTCTTCATTGGGCCCTGCCCCCCACAGGGACAGGGACTATTGCATTTGATCCAACTTTTGGAAGTTTTACTTGATTAGAACTGGTTTCACATTAGATGAAGCAGGGTTTTTTGGTGAAAGTGTTTAGACTGTTTAGATTACAACGGATTTTTTTGGTGTTCAGAGTGTGGACGCAGTAGGTAGATGTACAACATCTTATCTATTGGCAGGGCCAGCGTGTTTGTGATGCCTTGTTTTTTTTTTGGTTCTACATGTTCCACTGTCTCACACGGGTTTCAAACCCACCCAGCACTTCTCAAGAGATACTGAACATAGTACACCATTCAACAACATATATTTCAGCTTTGAACAATATCAATACTGATTTTTTGTTTAACATAAAAACAAGGTCAGACCAATCAAACCATGCAACAAAATCAGGTGGCTCTACATAGGATTGACCACTATTTACCACTTTTTTGTGTCGGACATGGCTCATTTGAGGATGTTTTGGGGGTGTTTAGCATTATTGACATTGTGTGTACCAATAGTCAATGGCATCAAATAATTGGTGGGGGTGTAATCAAAAGGTTTTATTTCATTTTACTTGTAGTCCTCTTTGATTCGTCCTCAACCCAAAAAAATACTCACTATGTGAACCCTCCCAAAATACAAGATTATATAATATTTACTTTGTTTAGCTTTATAGTTTACAAGGGTAGAATTATGGGCTATTGGGAACAGATTGAGGAAGAAATTAGGCACATAAATTGGAACCTTGTGGGAACAAAATGGGAACATTGTGGGAACAGTAAAATCCACCAAAAAAAACCTCAAAACTCACCTGCTCCCTTCACCCCCCAAGAAAAAAATTGGGCCCTTCTGAGTACATGAGCTATGTCAATATTGGCTACATGGAATTTTTATTATTTTAAAAATTGTTCATCACCATTTTCAACATAGGCTAATAATACCCCTTCATTAAAGTATAGGTACACCTATTTGGCACTCTCAAGTTGCCAAAGTTAGGTAGTCCTAAAAATTTATTCAAGCCAAAATACCTATAGTTGGTCTAGTAAGAATGAACCCTTGCAAATTCCAAAGTAAAAAACAATTATATAAAAGAAGAATTGTGCTACTGGTGTAGTGACTGGTTTGTGGGTAAGTAATCAATGTAAAGCACCTGTAGAAACTTGTTTATTTTTTCCCTCTCTTGATACTCAATGTGTTATCACAAGAAGAATGAAATAAAAAGAGGTGAGGTCTTTCCAAAAACAAAACACTCACACCTTTTGGAGAAGAAAAATTCCACTTGATAATGTGCCCCCCAGATATACTAGAAAATTCAAAGGAAAAAGATTGGTAGGGATAATAAATCCACCTCCTTAAATGAAAATATAGCAAGAGGTTGTGTGTGCTGAACAAAGAAAAAAAAACCTTCAGACCAAAATGACTCCAAAAGAGACTCCTGGAATTCAACCCAAAACACTCAAAGTTGATGTCTCTGTTTGAAAATTTGGTAAAGAAAGCTGATCACCATTTCAGACATTCTGGCTTTGGTTGATTGAAGGATTAACTTCTCCACACAAGGTAGACATCTTTCTCAGGTATTTCCCAATGAGGTTTAGGTGGGATCAGTAGTAAAGTTAGCTTGAGAATTAGTTATATCGTTGCAGTTGCCTTCATTGATCTAAGTTTTTGCACCAACAAACCACTCTCTTAACATGATTGAAAATTCAACAAATTATGTGTCAAAATGAAATTAACAAGTTTTTCAATTAGGTGAAATCAAACAGTGTGTCCAGTGCCAGTAGTAGTGGCTAGTGCCAGGGTGACCTTGTGAATCTTTCAGGGTATTTCACTTGCCTGTAAGCTCTTAACATTCATGAAACTCTGAGTTGCTTTAGGTGTTGTTTCTTTTTGAAGAAAACTTGCCCCCCAAAAAGATTGCTACCAACAATTATCACCATGTCATCAAGAAAACACACACACACATGTATACAGTACTTATGCAAATATAGCAACATTAATAGCAACTACACCAACTCAAAGGTAAGTATATATTGATGATCAACCCATAATGTTCTTGCTTTGTGGTTGAGATTGGGATGTATCACCACAAAAAGGCTGCAGTTTCCGTCACAAACTTTGAAAATATTTATCTGGACAGAGATAGCTAGATCATGGAAAGAAAGTAAGTAGAGAAACCCAGATGGAGGATTTAATGAAGGATTTGTAAGAAGTCAATTGTAACCTTGCCTATCAAGCAAGAAACTGAATGCTTGATTGTACAGTAATACACAGATCATACAAATGAAACTCTCATTTCACTCAGAAGCAAATTTGCTGAAAATGAAACATCATCAACAGTCTGTTTTCCAACCAAACAATTCTCTCCTCCAGTTTTTCCACTTGAAACAAGTTCCTTGATTGATTCTTCAAGATTTGACTTACAAATTGGGGTGGAGATTTGATGTGTGGACTTGTTGGGTAGGTTCAATTCTTTTCTTTAATTTGAGTTTGGTTGTGATCATCTTCATTGACTCTAGTACCTCTCCTTCACAAGATGAGTTCCCCTCAAAAAAATTACTTGGATATCAGCACAGAAGCTAAGAGGAGGGAAGTTTAATCCAAAGGAAGAAATTTAACACACACACAGATGCTGACATTCTTAGAGTACTAATGTGGTACAATTTGTGAAGCAAGCAAACATAAAATCTATGCTCATTGGTCTTCTGTGCCTTAACCCTAAACCGAAACCGTTAACCCTAAACCCATAGTTCATGCCCCTAACATTACCCTAGGCCAAAAATCGTAAAGAACACAGGTAGGCCAAAAACTTTCTTGAAGCCAATGAGGTGAGGCAGCATGCATCCAGGGGCCATGGGTTTTTCTCTTTTGGGGAGGGTCCGGGTGTTGGATTTTTGTTGTTCCCAATGGGTTTTCAAACATGTTCCCACAAAAGATGTCACCCAGGCCTCTCTAGTGGTAGATAGCATCATATGCTGGGAAAATGGTATGCACAATCTGGTACCTTGAAAATTCAATGAGGTGGTCAATAAGCTCTGAATTACCAGACAAGGAGAGACAGTTGTTAGCAACAGCCATAAATAGTGAACCATGAAACCCACATTCAGATGCTCACAGGGAACATATGGCACAACTTTTGTTGGAAATCTGATGTGTTTGAAATACAGTGCTCTGAACTGCAACAGTTGCAATTCATAATTAGTGCATGCTAGATTGAAGAAATAGAAAACAACAGAACAAATTGATGGACCTCTTCCTTGTATATATGTTTGGCCATGCCAGGACCTATCATGATCATCAAGGAAATTTGAACAGACACCAGTGCCATCACCACTGCAAAATTTTCTGCATCAACCTGCATGCCAGAGAGTGCAATTAATCAAGGAGGCATAGGACTCTCATAGAACCTACCAACGTAGAAAACTAGAGGACTATATGAATGATGATAGTTCAGATACATCCCATGGCATCACCCTACCTTCACAGGAAAGATTTGACATTTGACTCCAATATATTTTGCTTACAATTGTTGACAATTGCATAGGGATAGGACCCATGGTGCTTTGCCTTAACCTAAAAACAAAATGTACGTGAGGTGAAGTCCGGCCAAGTTTACTCAACTGCCTGTTTGGAAAACCTCTGATCACAGCAGAGATAGGACTCTATGAGAAATCATAAGCAAGGACTAGGCACCTACATCATTGCTGTCATCCACCACCCTACACCATTGATGTGGACCTCAGCTTCAACTGTCTGCCATCACCCAGTTCAACACCAATATCACAGAAAATTACCAACAAATGTCATCACTAATTAGATATAAGAGCACAAAAGCATGCACTAGTTCAGCAGTTGTGAGAATGAGAAGCTGGAAACAATGGAGTTACAACTTACAAGGTTTCAAGACCTTGGGCCTCAAGCAGTCCAGTAACTGAATCAACTGTGGCAATTTCAGGGTGGGAGGTTTTGAACTGGACAACTACACTTGTCTGGGGGCCTCCATGAATCACCAACTATAAACAACAGAATTTTTCACATATTGCAACCCAGTTTAATGGCAACCACAGCTTTCATGACGTAGATATTAAGGCAGTCAATTCAAAGTGCTTTATGGAGGGGGGAATTTTGCATTTACTACATACTTGGCACCTGATGCGAGAACCAGTGAAGAAGGGGTGGGTGGAGATAGGAGCATAAACTAACACTCTTCCAAAGTCCGTCACAACCTATTTCCCTGAATGTTGCTGCACACTTATCTGCATGACAAAAGCTTTATCTTAGCTAGGGCTATCTCGTGAATGCATGATTTATGTGCCAATTGCTGGATCTAATAACTAAGGAATGCCTAAAGGCTCTCTCACATGGAATGTGGTTGTAAGGCCCACATTAGCTCCACAGACAACAATCTCATTGGGAGCAGTGGTATCCCCACTGGGCTTTACGGCCAGCACCTGGCTTCAACAAATGTAGGTTGTGAGGTTTGCCTGCATAGACATTTCATTTGCTTGGTCATCCATTGTACATGGCACTGCTTTCAGCACTACTGTTAACTCTTTTATGAGTTGCACATATTCATCAGCATGTCCCCATCTCATGCAATACAGGTTGGTTGCCCAAATCAACTTAATCTTGTTACATTTTTGAACAAAATTGGACAGAAAACAAGAGCAATAACCTGCATTCTCCTTTACACTGCAGCAAAGCCAAGCTTGCACCTTGCTGTCATCCAGTCAGTAATATTTGTCCTGCCCAACTTCTGCAACCAGAATCAAGAGGAACAAGTGATGTGTCCCTCTCAGCTTAATGATTGGTAAATCAAAAATACACATACCAGAGCCCAAGATGCTGGCCTTGGCAGAAGTAATTGGCTTAGAATCTTCCTATCCAAATACTTTTCAAACAGGAAAGAACTGCATATAACTGGACACAAAGAGTCTCCATGGGAAATGCAGTTTACAAGGCACATTGACAAAGCACCCAAGGAAGAGCAGTGAGCACACATTCTCTCATCTGAATAGAATTTCAGATCTTAAAGCTGCCTCACCTCGAGGTGAGCAAATAGAAACCAAACAGGTGGAAAAGAAGGCAATTACCTCATAATTCACAAATGAGCTCAAGACATGATGCAAGCACTGGAAGCAGATGCACATAGCCTGGGAAACCATCCACATACATATCCAAGGCCCTGAAATTTCCCATGTCATTTCCTTTCCACTCCAAGCCACAACATATTAGAACTAGGAGCAAAATATGCTTTAGCAATTAGCAGCTTCATCAAGAATACAGGGTGTGTTGACTGAATGGATTTGGCTTAAAATCTAGCCCATCTGCCTGCATATTTTGAGCCTGAAAGTCAAGAGAGAAGGAATTTTGAGCCATTTCCTGAGCAGAGATCATCCAAATTTAACAAGAAGATTTTCTCAAGGGAGGGATAGCAACAGCCCATGCGCACTTGAATGCTCATAAATGGGAACTGGAAACAAGAAAAAAACCACCATGATGCCACAAATGTTCTGATGAATTGATTGCAACCATTGAGCTGAAAAAACACAAAATCAAATGATGATATATACAAACATTGTAGTTTGAAGCTTGTATCACTTGAGAAGACTTGAAAATATGGCCATCTTTGTCCCCTGCTTCCAATTGCATTGTCATGCACAACCCCATGTACCCACCAAACCAAAGTTTCTCTCAACACAAACTAGCTTCTTTCATCTCTGAGGCATTTTGACAGACCTGGCCATAGCTTGAAGTAAGTAAACTGTCATGGGACTGTATCTGCTGGCTGGCACAAAGGCTTTCAGCTTTCCCACATCCTTCAATAATCACCTTCAATTCACAGTCAAAATAGAGGAATAAAAATCTTCAAAAGTATTGAGCACTATGACAAAAACAGAATAGAGAATTAGGGAAGCAAAAACAAAAGCAGACTGACAGAAAAACCTGCAGGCCAGCATCTTAATCGATGCCACGTCTGCCTCTGTCACGTAGACACATGCCCATATCCTGCAAACCATCGTTAGTAATGTTGTGCTGCAATAGCTACGTCTGAGTGGTTTTTCTATGGAAGCGCCAAGAGGAAAGTGTATGAAATACCCAGACATCCAGATGCAAAAATTGCCATTGCAAAAAAAAAAACATGTGCTCGTTTAATCCTAAATCAAATAGGCGAAGTCAAGGGGAATCACCATTACAACGTTTGAATTGTTAACCTGGAGCTTGACATCAGTCGTCCCTCTCAACACAGACAAGCTTTCCTACACAGCACCGGCTCCAGCCCCAGAGGTGTCACGGAGACGAAAGTGAAGCACCAGGATTTGATGATTCGACTCCAGCCTTAGCAGTGTCACGGAGACGAAATTGGAGCGACACGATTTTAGGGTTGAGTTGATCGAAGGGTACCGCCCAATTGGGTTTATTTTTCAAATTTTGTGACGCAGTCAAACTGGCGATCATCTGCAAGAAGACGTAGCCAGCGTTACTTCTCGCTCAGCGCAGTTGGTACCTTTTTTGCTCAGTGTCGATGTGTCAAACAACCGTCATCACATCCTTGGTAGCGATGACGATGGTTTCTTCTAAGTGGTTATTGATGCTGCTGCTTGACGTGAAGGTTCTTCTTAGTGGTTATACGACGCTGCTACTCGACGTGAGTGTGGTAAGGGAGAGAGAAAGGAAACGGCAGGTGTTACTGGACGTGAGTGTGGAGAGGGAGAGAGAGGAATCGGCAGGTGTTGTGGTGGTGCAACGTGGGTGAAGGCGTTGCAGACGTGCTTAGTGCTCTCTATCTTTTTCACGTTGTTGTGATCGAAGAAGGTGCTAGCAGGTACTCACCTAGTGCGCCTATTCATGTTTCTTTCATGTCTTTCTTCCAATCTCTTGTCCTGCAGTGTGCTTTTGCTCTTCTTGTGTCAGACCTCTATGTCAGTTGTGTTATTTTGTCACTTGTCGACCTGTGCTATTTTGTTGCTTGTCGACCTCTGCTATATGGTACGCGTTCAGAAATATGCTTGGAAAATTGGTGGAAAGTAAAAATGCCACGACAGTGAACTCACGATGCTTTGATGACAGTTCAAAGGTTTTGATGCATGCCCCAACTACACGTTTGAGCCTCCTCAGCGGAAACTGGGAACTAGGAACTGAGCTAGGAGTTTCGACTTTGCCATCAAAGCTGAAGCATTTTCTTACGCCATCTATCTCGATAGGTTTATTTTGTTTACTAGCTTTCATGTAAGAATGATGTTTTCTCTGCGGATATTCTTGGATCTGACAAGGTCTTTCCATTCTTGGATTTGCTGCAGGTGTTTAGGAGGGTGTGTAGGAGGGTGTATGGCGTAGAGGGCGGAGGCTGCTGGTGTCGCTGCTGGTGATGACAAACCGTATGGACCCTCTTTAGTCTCTTCCACCTTTTCCTTTTCCTTATGTCCTTTCTCTTCCTTCTTTTCAACTTTCTTCTCTTCCTTTTAGTCTTCCATCTTTTTGTTCTGTAGATTGTCTAACAAATTCACTTGAAAAATCCACACTGAGTTTCTTCTGTGCAACCCTGGGCTCTTGTGTGCATATCAAAGCCACACATATATGAATGAAGAGCTTATGAGGTTGAATAATTTGTCTACTTCCACTCATGTTCTAGAGTTAGTTATTACAAGTAACCAATCAACATTGAGTAGTTTGCATGTACAAAGAAACAGCTGGATATGTTTGGGCACTCCTGGAAGACTTCATAGTTGTTCCTTTGTATGAGCCATTTGTTTATTGTTTGGCAATTTTAAGAAGTCTTATGACATAGCAGAAAATATTTGCAAGTATTCTCTTTGAGAGATGTTTTTCTTGTATTATGAAACAATTTGTAAGTGAATGAAAGAGGAGGTTGTTAAAACCTTTACCCTTGCTGATATTAATTGTCATGAAACAACATCAGACTGAATGAAACAAAAAGTTGTCAAAACTTTCCCCCCTTGTTGATTTCAACTATGAGGCATTTTTTCTATCACTTTCTATTTTGTGAATTTGGTTTTCTTTGGCCCTTTTTTTAATGAGATGACTTTCTTTTGTCATGAGATAACATTGATTTGAATTAAAAAGAAAATTGTCAAAACCTTTCTCACTTGCTGATTTCAATTGTGGGAATTGGTTTGATTGCTTTCCTGTATCTGGAATTAGTATTCTTTGGCCTATTGGTTTTTTTGAGCTCCATGGTTTCCCTTTTTTAGTGGATAGCATCGAATTGAATGAAAAAGATGTGAGCATTTTTTTGATCTTTTTCTTCTTATTGGAGTTGATTTGTTTATGAATATTGTTTTTCTGCAGGATTTTGCTTTGTTCAATATCATATGGGTTCAACACTCTGTGACAATTGTGATGTTGAATTGCGAGGGAGGGATGTTGATCAGCACAATGTTGGTAAAAAATGTAGGGCTTTGGAATAAGCATTCTGATTTTTGACTCATGAAGAATTTGAAGATTTTTGAACAAAGTTTAAAGCCAAAGGTCGAATGAAGAATGCAATTTTACACAAACTGCAAGATTTGTATAATGTTTGAAAATCAACCAATGTTGGGTATATGTAAGCTGTTGAATTGGAATTCCCAAAGATTGTACACATTGATGCATTTGCATTATCAAATATTGCACATGATAACACTCTTGTGTCAACATTGCAAGAACCATCAGACCAGTAAATTATCTATTCAAGCATTTTGAGTATACCCTTAAAAATGTTTGAGATTTAACATGTAAAAAATATGTAATTATTTTTTTGTGTAGTTAATGATTTTTTAGGTTACATTTTGGTAGTTAGGTTTTAGGAAAAGGATGGCTCGGTCAATTGCGACTTTTTATGGGTTGTTTTCTATCTTTTAGTTTTGATAGTTATGGGAGTTGAGGAAGTTATTTTTGGAAAACACACATACATATAGGACTTTTGAAGGTTTTTTTCCTTTGTCATTGAGCATGAGGCATTGACCTTATAGAAGTAGAAGAATAGGATTGTATGAGGCCTTGACCTTATAGAAGTAGAAGAATAGGATTGTGTGATATTTGCATAGACGTTTCATTTGGTTTTGATATTTTCATTTGACATATCTTGATTATTATGTTCAAAAGTGATCTTTTGTTGATAAAATTCATGGTATTCATGAAAATGTGTTATTTTTGAGAGAATAATTGTAAAAACAGTTGTGAAAATTGTGGAAACCATAATTATAATTAAATCATTTTTTTGGCTGGTGTTATTTATAGAAACAATCTCTTTGTATCATTCTGATCCTTTGGTTGTGTATTTGTGATGTTGTATACATTAAATCATTAAATTATTTTTTAACGAATGAACCTTTGATTCCATTAGTTTGTAATATTTAAATTATACTCTAATTTTATTTTACATTTTTGCGGCATTGGTATTGAGGAATTTTTTTTTTGAACCAATCAAATATCATAACTAAAAAGAGAAATGAGTTCTAGAGAGGGATGTGAATAATCAGCTCAAATGATTATCAACAAGATAAAGGAAAATTTGAAGAAATAGAAATAGAATTAGAAAAAGAAAACTTGGAATCCTTAAGTTTAATGTGGGAACTTCCATACATGTGAATCAATTATGTAAAGGATTTAATTGGGAAATGAAAAAACCATCTCTATTATAAAGAATACATCAAGTCAAAGCAAGAGATGATAGAAAAATTGTTCAAGCAAATAGAAAATTGAAACAAACTAAATTGAAGGGATTTTTGCAACTTAATCAACCAAATATATTGATTTCATTATTGAATCTTCAAAGAGTTCCAATGCCAATACCTACAAATCTATAACAAATTCCCATTATTGTGTATCAAGGGCAACCGAATGATAAACCACTCAATGTTGCACCCTTACCTTTATTTATTGGACGACAAGGTTCAAATCTTGATAACCATCTTGCTCAAATCATGGTCGCTTGCATTGTAAATAATGCAAAAACTAATGAACATTGAAAAATGATATTCCTAACAATTTTGAGGGATCTAGCATTCCAATGGTATGATCATCAAGCCCATGGAACTTTTCCAAATTGGATTAATTTAAGGGATGGATTTTTTTGCCCAATTTAGGCCATTAGGATTTTTTGATAGGTTATGTGAATAATTGACCCAAATCGAAAGGTATTAAAAGTATTCATTACTTCTTGCACTAGAAAAATTGAACATATATTGAGAGATGGAATAATCACAATATACCCAACCATATGCAAATGGGGTTATTTATTGAAGGATTGAGACCTTCTAAATTAATGAAGTTTATGAAGGAAAAAACACCAATAGATTTGTAAGCAGCCATTAACCGAGCCAATTGTGTGAAACTACCAATGTAATTACATATTATCTTCCCAATTCCAACTCAATGATTGGAAGTAATTGGACATCGACTCCCAATTTCTTAGTTTACTAGTACATCCACCTCAAGTTCCAAATGCACAACCCCCAATGTACCAATGAACATTTGTGGGAATGTATGTTCCAATTCCATTATTGAATAAATTACCGTTGGTCCCAATTCTAGTCCAAGATCCTCAAGAGGACAAAATATTGGCATTAACAAGTAAATTGGAAGAATTGTCAATTCATTTGGCCAATAAGAAAGAAGGACAGCCAAAACCAACCAACCAATGTTATAATATTTAGTGTGATAATTGTAAAGGTTATGGCCATCTTGTAATATAATGCCCATCCCCCCAATTGGTGCCTAATGCAATAAATAACAAATGTGGTTATTGTGGTAAAATCCACCCAATGTTATAATGTTGGCACTTACAAACTGTTATGGGGATTATCCTAAATAAACCTACAAATCAGAAAACAAGTTGGGATGTAAACCAAATGAACACAAATATGGACCGATTCATTCACAACAAAATTGGCAACAATATTAGTCCTCCAATAATTGATACGAAGTATCAAACTTATAATCAATTCAACAACCTTCTACTTTGCAATGGACACCCCTTCAACACCCTCAACCTAACAATAATTGGAGAACACCACAATTTCAACAAAAATTTTGACCACCCAATATGCAATATGGCAATATGGGGAGAAAAAATAGGAATGGGTAATATCTAGTTTATTGACAATGTAGAGACATAGGCCATTATGTTAATGAATGCCCTAATCCAAAGGCAACAAACGATTATGTGGCTGATGTGGAGTTCAAGGTCATATTGCACCCCAATGCCAAAAAACTTTTCCCATTAGCAACAAAGACCATACCCAGTGGAAGAGACACCAATTGCAAAAGTCCCCAATCCAAGAGATAATACCACATCTAATAAAGAAGTGAGATTGATGAAGGCTATTATGCCCAATTTGAAAAAAAATGCACGAAAACAACGTGCAATTTAAAATTCCACCCAATAACAAACAAAAAGAATTGAACCAAAATAATAATAATTAATGGCTTGCAAGAAGATATAAAGATTAACAATGGAAAATTGAAATCAAAAAAGGTGCAAGCAGTGCTGATTTATGGTAAGAAACAAAAGGAACTAATCCATAATCTTGAATTCAACCATGCAAGTGAAAATGATGAAATATTGGTGTAAAATAATGAAGCCAATATCTATACATGAGACAACCAAGAGATGATTATTGGTGCCGAATGAATAGTGCGACCAATAATTGAAACAAATGAACCATCATTGGGCCTTACCAATGGGCCAATTTTAGAATCATTGAAAAAAACTACAATACTAACATTGGGATTCAAACCATTAGTAAAACCAATGAAGGACCCACCAAAATTGTGAAAACCACCAAGACAATTGGGAGTGGCACGAGATATATTTTTTTATGATATTTTGAAAAATTTAAAGGTTATACAACCCAATATTTTAATGAAGCAATTATTAACTATGACACTTCAATGTCACACATCATCACAAGCTTCATTGATTCGTCAAAGAAATAAGACCAAGGATGTAAAGGGTATTAGTTTAAACCTTGATCCCAGTTCCCCTATTGTAAATTTTGTTATTGATGGTGTGTTGATCATTGTAGTCGAAGTATATGGAAGCTCTAATATAAATTTAATGATTGTAGAAACTATGGAAGAATTAGGGTTGACCCAATTGAAACCCACTACACTGACTTTGAAAATGGCTAACCAAAGTCAGGTAAAGCCCATGGGGTTTCTATTAATGGTGCACAATATAATTGTAAGTATTGAATACAAAATTGATTACATTATGTTCAAATTATTAACTTTGATTTTTTCATACCCAATATTATTGGGAAAATTTTGGTTGTATAAAGCCAAAACAAAAATTGGTTGGGGTAAGGGAACCTTAACTTTGGGACAACATGAAACAAAATTATATTACAAATGTACCTAGTCCAATATCATGGGGAGACCTAGGACAAAGAATCTGATTTTACATCTAATATTGATGATACAATAGAAGACATTGAATTAGATAATGTCCCATCATTTGTCATCCATTGTCCCACCTATTACTCAAGTTTATCAACCTTATTCAATGGCTTGGCCCAAACAAATTAGAAGTGGTTGAATGTATAAATGTTGCCAATTAGGGGAATAACAATTAATTTGTGATAGCACTAACGATTATAATGATGTCATCAAAAAATGATGAATTTTAAATATGTCCTCCAAGTTGATAAGGCATTCGACCCTTAGAATCAACCAGTGAAATTGAATGGTATGAACCTGAAAGTGATATGATGGTTCATTTTGAACAAGAACATTGTGAAACCATCAACATTGACACAAAAGATCAAAATTTAAATGCAATAACAAGAAAATATTATTTTTCGTTGCATTTACTAATAGTATGGTAAACAATGTAACGACACATGAATGTTATTCCTTTTTGGATGTCTTTTTGAAATATAACCAAATTTTGATAGTGGTTGAAGATTGATCAAAAACCACCTTCGCCACATATTGCGGCACATATGCATATTGAAAGATGCCTTTTGGTTTATGCAATGCACTATCAACTTTCCAAAGAATAATGATGACCGTATTTGATTATTCATAAAAATATTCTTAAACGACTTTTGTGTTTTAAATAACTTGGAAGACCATGACAAAAAATTACAATTGTGTTTTGATTGTTGTAATCAATATGGGATTTCTTTGAATGCAGTTAAATGTCAATTTTTGGTGTTGAAAGGGATATTATTGGGTCACATCCTATCACAAGATGGAATTTTGATAGTCCCTGCCAAAATTGAAGTTATTCTTTTACTACTTCTACCACAAAAAGTTATAAATGTGTGAGTTTTTTTTACCAATTTGTTAAAGAAAAATCAGGAACCAATATGGACTAAAGACTGCACCAAGGCTTTTCATGATTTGAATTTGAGATTCACTCAAGCTTCTATATTGGTGATGTTGGATTGGAAGAAGGAGTTTCAAATTTATGTGTTTTTTTTTTAATTTCGCAACTGGTAGTGTGTTAAATCAAAAAAATGATAAGTCATTTGACCATCTGATATACTTTGCAAATAGACAATTGGTAGCAGTGGAAATTAATTATACCACTATAGAAATGATAACATTAGGGTTGATTTATTCTGTTAAAAAATTTAGACACTATTTATTAGACTATCCATTTGTATTTCATGTGGATCATAATGCATTGAAATATTTGATTAATAAACCTCAATTGAGTGGGCACATTGCATGATGGGTCATATTGTTATAAGAGTTTACATTTAAGGTTTTGGTTCAACTCGAAAATAAGCATGCTAATGTTGATCATTTGAATATATTAAATATTCAATTAAGCAAAGTTCCAATAAATGATTATTTACCAAATTCAACTTTGTTTGTAGTGGATAGTTTTAGTGCAAAGTATGTTGACATTGTCAATTATTTATCATTGCATTAATTTCCCAATGGACTCTCAAAAAAAAAAAAAAAAATTGATTCAAAAGACAATTCCATGTAGAATCATTAGAATCTTTTCCCATTTTCCATCTATACAAAATGGGAAAAGATGGATTGTTGTGTCATTGTGTTTCACAAGTAGAAATACCAATATATTGGAAAGGTGTCATGTTGATGTTTATGGTGGACACTTTGCAAGTAATTCCATAAGTAGTAAAGCATTATTGGTAAGTTATTGGTGGCCCACCCTGTTTAAAGATGCATTCAATTAGGTAAAATGTTGTGATGCATGTCAACAGGTGGGAAAACCCATAAGATCACACTCAATGCCTTTGGTGCCAATATTAACTCAAACACCATTTGAAAAATGGGGCATCGATTTTGTTGGACCCATGATTGCCCCAATTTCAAAAGATGGGCAAAATGGGCATTACAACATTGGTTGCCACATAATACGTCACAAAATGGGCTAAAACTCAAGCTAATAAAATGGATACCACTAAAGTGGTAGCCCAATTTTTATATGAAAATATTATTACTTGTTTTGAACATCCTTTGAAATTGATGAATGATTGTGGAACACATTTTCTTAATGCCACTATTGAGCAATTGACCACAAAATACTTGATTAAACTTCGAAAAACTACCCTTTATCATCCACGAGTGAATGGTTAAACTGAGAAACAAATGGGTTATTATGTGGCATCTTGACAAAAACTATAATGGGAGTTGGTTCCAATTGGGGTACAAAGTTATTTGATGCTTTGTGCGCATACCGAATTAATTGCTTATAAAGCTACAATTGGTCAAACACCATTTCAATTACTTTATGGCCAAGAAGCAATACTATCAATAGAATTGGAGTTACCTTCCCTACAAATTGCATTGCATGAATGATTGTTATTGAATGACTCCCTTATGGATCAATACATCCAATTAAAGAAATTGGATGAAGTTTGTTGTTGTGCATTACAAAATATAAAAGTGACTCAAAGGCGATGGAAATATTATCATGATAGCCGATTGAAGCTAAAATTATTTAAACCAGAAGATCTTGTATTGCTTTCTGATAGTTGGTTTCAAAAAAATTCAGGCAAGTTGAAAATGTGGTGGCTAAACCCCTTTAGAGTGTTAGAGATTTTTTCAAATGGGTCCATCCGATTGGCAACTTTGGATGGCGATGCATTACCAACCTGCATTAATGGTGATCGACTTACAATTTATTACACTTAAAATAAATATTTTAAAATAAAATAAAATTCTGAGGGTGGAATTAAAAGTGAAGAGGGAAAATATGTTTCATTCATTAATAAGGTTCAAGTTTTTCTGTCAGTAACAATCTAGTAGTAAAACTTAGCAAGAGCAAGTAGTAATGAAAAATAAATCATTAGTAACTAAGTGCAATCACTAATGGAGGAAGGTTCAAATGTGTGTTAATGGGTTCAGTTTTGGAAAGATAGCAAGGTTTAGGAGCGGGGCTGTTTCATTCTCCTCTTCTTCTTTGATTCATGGTCTTGTTTCTTCTGGTTGCAGTCTTCTGGTTGCAGCCATTGTAACTTGTTATTGTAATAAGGGGGTTGATAATATTGGAAGAACATCAGTGTCACAGGCCCATGTGAAGATATTTGAGAGAGAAAAGGAGGTGAGAAAGAAATAATTGATGCGGGTGTTCAAGACATTGTAATCCAAGATCAAAGAGGGCATTCTAAGGGTTAATCAGAGATTGGGTGACAAGTAATTAATTTCATGTGATTTTTGGCTTTCAGGTTCCTTGATTATGGAAGTTTTCTAGTGAACTTGTTCATGTTAATATTAAGATATACATTGAATTGGAGTTGGGAGGGTCAACTAGACAGTGTTAGCTTATTGTAAAAGAGGAAGAATATGATTTTATTGAAAGATGGGGTGTGAGGAAAAAAGATGTTGCAATTTTACCTTAATTCTTAAGGGAATATATTGAGTACTAGATCATTGTGATCCTATTGAGGTTTTTATTTTTATATTGAGAAAGATTGTTGCTTGTGAAGCAACAAATGTAGCCATATTATTGAAAGGCTTTCTATATTCATATTGATAATCCAAGTTTCATGCTGGTCATTATCTTGAAAGGACAACAATTTAAGTTGTGCACATATTTAGATGATCAACCATTGAAATTATTGGATTAATTTTTTATTTCAAAAAAAATTTGTGTTGTAAAATAATAGTGATTACATTTTCTTCTGCAAATCTTCCAATCAAACAATAAAAATTCCAGATGGGATTTGAATTTTTCTTTTGGAGGAGTTACATATTCATTGAATAAAAAAGGTTCATTATGCCTTGTTGATAAAATTTCAGATGGCCATAGGGTATGGGAAGCAACTTATTCAAGTTCAGAAAATCAAACCTGATTTTTTAAAATGATGGGGGCCAAATTGGGGGGAAATTTTTGGAATATGTAATTAGTTTGTCTAACCGAAGGGGTTTTGAAAGAGAAAAGAGATCCAGAGATGGCCTTGTAGTGGCTGGATTTTCAGTTCGGTTGCAAAAATAACAAGCGGGTGGGCTGGAAATAAAATAAAATATTATATATATAATATTTTTAAATCACATTTTTTTGTATAGCAATAAATCAGATTTTTTTTATTTAAGGAAGAAAATATTGGAAACAAACCAGAGGGAGCAGTTATCTACAAAGGAAAGGGAAATGGGTATAACATTTATTAATTTTTAATTTATTTTTGCTGATTTTATATCCATGGGCAGTTAGATTGGGTTTTGTTTTTACTCCCTTTTATGTTGGTTTTATTGTTGGATTTCAAAGTAGGGGTGGTTTTCATGGATCTAGATTGAAATATATGGATGTTTTGGATCCATTTTAAATATGTTCTTGGTTTGGATAGTTTTCATAATGAAATTTTCAACATGGTTTTACTTTTCCTTTAGTTGGGTTCTTTGGCAAAAGTTTATTGATTTTTCTTTGTGGTTGGATTTTCCCAGTTTCAAATCTAGGTTTTGAACTACCAAAAGAATTGAACTAGAAAAAAAGTTAAAAAGTAATAATAATAAAACAAAACAAAACAAAACAAAAACTGATACTAGGATATTGAGATATTGGCCCTCTTGGTGAATCCTTGGTTATTGAACAAATATTGGAAGACTTGGTACATATTGGGATATTTCATCCAATGGTGATTATTGTAAGTAACAAATGGGAGCCTCACTAACTTGTGGTAGCTTGAACAAAGGAGGAGATTATCCACTACCAATATGTCTTCTATTGGCAGCACCAACATGATGATCTTTGCCATGGAGGATATTGATATTGATGTGATTTTGGGAACCGGTGAACATTGACAAAAATGGAGGCAAGTTGGTTTGTTTGAATTTCTTTTGTTGCCAAAAAATTTGCCCGCACCATTGAAGGCCCATGCCAATGAATTTTACCAATCTTACAAACCTTGTGAGAAAGTGGGGAAGGTAGGGGGAAGGAAATTATGGTGGATGCACAATTATTCCATGAGACTCTCAAGTTGCCTTTGTTGAAGATTGAAGTTGATGGTTTCAAAGATATTAGTACCACTCCACAAGCTTATTTCAAGGCTTGAAAGAAAGCCAAAAACCTTACAAATGGTTGGAAGGTGGTGGAGGCTAGTGACCCAAAGATGATGGAATGGATGTGATTTATGTGCAAAAGGCTAGCATTGAAGTTGCATCCAACTTACTTGACACTTTGACAATAATATGCACAATAATATACAATAATAACAACAAGCAAGGGGGTCATGTGTAATAACAACAAGCATGGGCATTACCTCACCCTTGTCATCCAATATTGCATGAAGGCTTCAAAGGTGAATCCAAAAAAGATAAGGCTTGCAAATGTCTGTAACAATTCAAGAACCATTGCCTTGGAAGATTGTTCAATTCATCAAAGCCCAAAGGAGTTGGTTACCCAACAAAGAGAGAGGGTGGAGGCATTGAGACGTGAGAACCAAAGGGGAAGCAATTGGAATGAAAGGTTTGCAAGATTGTTGGAACAACTCCATGCTTTATCCCATGAAGTTGAAAGGATTAACAAATTGAAATTGGAGTTGAAAGTTCTAAAATAGAATTGGAAAGGGTGACAACATTGGTAGAGCATTGGGAAAGCCAAGCCCAAAATTTCAAGGCTTCTTTGGATGGGAAGATTGCCAAGTGGAAAGAAGAGAAAGAAGCTATGGAAAAGGATAATGTTATACTAATGATTATGTTGTAAGAATTATAAGTCAACTGACAAAAAAGGAGGGAAAAGGATATCCACCAACAAAAAAAAAAGGATTTAGAAATTCAAATGGTGGTGTTGCAAACGGAGAAAATCATGGCTTTGAATGCAATTGTTGTGGAAAAGCTTAGTGAACCAACCCTTATGGTGTTGCAAAAATAATTTGAAAAATATCGAAAAGTTTAGCAAAAAGAGTACAAGTTATTGGAGATCATTAACCAATAGTAGATGGTTGATTTGGAAGGGTATAAATCTCCAAGAAAACAAGCTCACTTGCAACTTGGAGATTGGTTTTTGGGCCTTTAGAATAAGTCTTCTTTTGCAACCTTTTTGAATACAAGTTATGCATTTGGTTATGTGGTGGTGAAGGTAGCTTTTGGCATTGGTGATGCACTTTTCAATTTGGAGGAAAATTGGGGAGAGTTCTATGCAATGGGTATGGAAAATTTGATGGTGGAAATAATTGTAAGAGGAGATGTGAAGGTGGTGTTTTTGGCATCATTTTTTCTATTAGTGGGAGATCTTTCAAGTTGATGTTTCCTTCAGCACAATAGGTTGGAGGATCAAATAACTCAACACCATCATTGCAATGCAACCCACCACCAGTGGAATAGGAATTCCAAGTCCATGGAATTTTTTTTACAACCTCCCCTTCCTAGACTAAGATGATTTCAAGTGTTGGTTGACTAGTATTAAAGACATATGATCGAATGGTAGATCTTAAATCTTTCAAAATGATGATGGAGTAGTGCTACCAATGATGCTAAAGGCCAATAGGTATGGATATTTTAGGTCTTGCATTTGCATGGACCTAATTATAGATTCAATACTGATTAGAGGAGGCATTGCTTGCTCCAAATTAGAATGAAGTGTTGAAAGTTGGATGGGAGAGAAATCTCCTCATTAAAAACCTTATATTGGAAGCATTTGCTTTGGCAAGGTTGGCCTTTCCCAATGCACCACATAATTGGGAATGTTTCGATTTTGTGGGAAATGATGGGAAGTTTTTTGTAGGATGTGAAAACCAAGGGTTTCCATCATGGGATTATATTTTATGGTTAGGTCAGGATTTTGGGCAGATTGCTTGAAAAAAAAACATCTTAACCATAAGTTCATACGAATTTATGGGTGCTAAAGAAGTTTGGCCTAGCAATTGGCCTTTTATTATTGGAGATTTCCATTTTGTTGAAGGATGTAATCAAGCATACAAATCATTGTAGAAGGAACATTATATGCACACGGACCCAATTTGTTACCAAATTTCCATCTATTGTGGGGTATTGGCTAAATGGTGCCAAATGTTTAATGTTTGTTTGAATGTGAATCATCTTATGGTAGGAGGTCAAAAGTTTGCATTGATAACAAAAATTCATCATCATCTTTCTTGATCTTTTCAATTGTTAAAGCTCATGTGCCTTTTAAGATTTATTCAAGGAGCCACTAAATCCACTTACAATGATTTTTGACCAACATAATACAAGGTTTTCCACCAATTTTGTGATGGGCAATCACATGTCCGTAGGCTTACTTCTAGTGAACCTGTTACTAAATGCCATTAGAGTTGAAGAATTATGTTCGTGAGACATTTCACAAATAGGAATGGGGTCTATCATTATGAGAAATCATGTCCTTTGCAACTTGTCCTATGAAATTAAAAAATGTCCTTTAAAACTAGTTTGAGTTGCAAATTAGTTATAAAGGACATTTTTTATTTGCATAAGACAAGTTGCAAAAGACATGATTTCTCATAGTGTATGTAGAAAATATGAATTTTTTTTGGGTTATAGTTAATGACTTTTTAAGTTACATTTTGGTAGTTAGGTTTTATGAAAATGATGGCACGATTAATTGAGATTTTTTGGTGGTTATTTTCCATCTTTTATTTGGTAGTTATGGGAGTTGAGAAAGTTACTTTTAGAGAACACATATATAGGACTTTTGGAAGTCTTTTTTCGTTGTCATTGAGCATGAGGCCTTGACCTTATAAGAGGAGGAGAAGAATAAGATTGTGTGGTATGAATAAAATTATGTGGTATTTTCATAGACTTTCCATTTGGTTTTGATATTTTCATTTGACATATATTGATCATTGTGTTCAAAAGTGATCTTTTGTTGATAAAATTCATGGTATTCATAAAATGTGTTATTGTTGATAGAATAATTGTAAAGACAATTGTGTGGAAATTGTGCAAACCATAGTTAAATTAAATTATTTGTCTTTGCTTGTGTTGTTTATAGAAACAATCTCCTTATATCATTGTGATCCTTTGGTTGTGTATTTGTGATATTGTATACATTAAATCATAATCAAGGTTTTTATTCCTTTAAATCCCATCCCTTCGGGCTTTACCTTACACAAAATTGTTCTTCTTCAAAACCAAAATTGATATACCCCACATTTCAATAAGAAAACCTCCAAAAAAATTATTTAATTTTTCCCAAAAATGTTATATAACAAACACATAAAAAGAAATGCTTGAAAAACCTATAGAAAAACTTAATTGGCAATCTCCAAGATGTCATGGCAATGGTACTTATTGAATTTCATATATAATAACAAATATTTTTGCACCTATGATTGGGTTGTTACATCCTTGCTTGTAAAGACAATGTGCCCAAGTAATGTGATAGAACCATATTTATAAATAATTATTAAACATTGAAACATTAATTTACTCATGATAATTAATAAGAAAACACATTCAAACCACCAAATCTAGCAATTTCATTGGTCATAACATTATTATTGCACACCTACTCATAAGCCTATTCAACATCCTCTTCATATTAGTACACAAATATTTATAACCCATGTTTACATAAACAAGGTTAAAAAAAATTTAGACCACTAAATCTAACAATTTCATTGGCCATAACATTTTTTTGTCATGTTACATAAGCCTATTCAACAATCTTTGTATATTAGTACACTAGTAATGGTCTATTCACACTTGAAATTACACTAATGTTAAGTTTGAGGTAAAAAAAAAATTTAACACACATCCACACCTATTGTTAGCACTACCATAAAATTGAATGTGAAATTTGATGTGCCAAAAGAAGTTTGAAAGTTATTAACTCCATTGTTACATTGTCATGAAATGGTAATATAACGATTTGTATTTCAACAATGTTGTGTAAACTTCAATGTTAAATTAAATTTGCAAAAAATGAATATATAATTCTATGTTAAGTCCCATTTTTTGTCATGCATGTGTGTTTCCTTACGCTTCAAAACAAGTTTTTTCAAAATTTTCAAGTTCTTTGTTAAGCTTTATTGAAAATTTTCCTTCCATACTCAATTTAGATTTTATGCTTCTATTATGAAATGAAAATATGAACACATGGAAAAGAAGATGCCATGCGCATGAGCAAATGCACACAATAAATAAAACCTATTCAAACACATTCACAAAAGAAAACATCATAAATGACATTGTGCACAAGTAGATGCATGTAAAAAACCAAAGTGCATAAGCATATGCACTAATAAAAACATCACATATAACATTAGGTGCGAGTAGATGCATGCAAGAAAAGAATACAAGCAAACACATGCACAAAAGAAAACATTACAAATGACATCATTGCAATAATAGATTCACACAAGAAAACAACACACATGTTGTGATACAATTGATGTTCATTTACTTTCCCTTATATGTGATTCCACCATTACAAAGGATTTAAAGAAAAATCATACCATAGTTTCTTTGTGTGATTTTAGGAATTTTTCACATTCCAATAGACATCCAAAAGCATGTCGAGGAACCCAAATCCAAATTTCTCTTAAGCTTTAAAAATGGATCCATTGTAGTTTAAAAGTAAGGAGCTAAGGGATTCTTGGTTGTATTTTAATCAAAGAGTTACACATGAAAATCAAGCTATAATTCACAATATCAAAACAAAATTATACATATGGTAATTACATTGCCACATGTCTAGTAAATCTACGAACTACAAACTTTATGTAAATCAGAATTCTCCGAATTCATTATCATCGAACAACAATAGTTTTTTTCATGACATTACTTCCCATTTAGGTTTGTTCCCAATTAGAAAGTCACTCCCTTTCAAAAACACAAAAGCTTGCACAAGGTAAGAATTACATCCAAAACCTTTTATCTGCCAATTACATAATTCCTAATTTTTGCCCAATCTTTAGATAAACATCAATTGTAATTCCTATTTCAAAGTGTTTATCACGAGCATGAAAATAACTAAATCTACATGATTTTTTAAACTAAAAAAAACAAGGTTATGCCTAATTCCAAATCCTAATCGTGAAATAAGAAAAACAAGAACAAGAACTTGACATGTGCAAAACAAAAATTTAATTTTTTTTATTAAAAGACGAAACAAGAAAAAAAAAGAAAGGTTATGATAAAAAAAATGTACCCAAAATGGTGTTGAATAAATTGAAAGTAATGAGGAATTCTATCTCTATTTATGCCTATTGAACACTTAATTCAAAAACATTTTTTAAGAAACGTCCAACTTACATGTGGTCTATGTGTATCCATGCGTGAATTATGAATTAATTAGGATTCAACTAAGATTGAATTAAGATTTAGCTAAAAGTGAATTAAAAATTAATTGGGTGTGAATTAAAAGTTAATTTGAAATGAACCAAAAATGAACTAAAAATAAATTCATAATGAATTAAAAATTAATTGTGAATGAACTAAAAATGAATTAAAAATTAATTAAAATATCATTGAGATTGAATTAAAATTAAATTAAGAATTAAATACAAATTCATTAAAAGTCATGGATGAAACATTCATATGAATGAATTTCATAGCATTGGTATCTATAACAGTGCCCTCAAGGATACTCACTCCCATCCCATCTCAAAATTTACTCCCCATAAATATATATTTCAAGCACAATTGCTTTTGAGACAATGTCAATTCAAAACAACTTTAAAACCCCCTTAGTTTTTCATCATGTTCACCAACATACCATCCTAACCTACTATTTAAATCTCGAAATCTTCAATATAGGGGAAAGTCATAGACCAATGTTGACACCAAAAACATTCCTTTCATAAGTGCACACAAAATCCAAACAACAATCAAAAGAAAACAATATTTCTAGATTAAGGTATTTAGTTTTTTGCAACAACAAGAAAATACTTAACCTAATGCAATCCCCACTCCTTATAACAAGGAAATACTTAGCCTAATGCAATCTTTTATTCCTTATAGTAAGAGCTCTATTGATTTCTTACCACCATAAAATCCTTCAATCTAGACAATGCCAAAGTTTTTCGATTAGCTATGAAAAGCCAACATGAAAAAATCATAAGCATGCAAGCTCACCATCAAAACAAACAGACCAAACACCGACCTTTTTCCCATCTTCATGAATGTAAGCTCTTACAAACATAATAAAAAACAAATAACACACATTCTATTTGAAACAAAGCACGGTCACCACAACTATGAACGATCAACTTGATACCCATCATGCACCAAATTAGGGCAATGCACTTTTTTCTTTTCTTTGCCTCCAAGCTCTTTTTTTTAGGTCACCACAACATATCAAATCCTTGTTGATTAGAACACAAAAAGGAGATGGGAGATTAAAAGATTTATGAACAAGGTTTAATCTAAAATTAAGTTTTGGAGAATAGGAATCGAACTTTATTGGCACAACACAAGGTGTCTAGGTTTTGTCCTTTCATGGTCTTTCATGCTTAGTATTATGTCCTAACTCTAGTCATTAGATGTTAGTAAAGGGAACTCTAGCTATTTACAAACAAGGTTCTTGTGTTTAGATTCATTATAGAGTATGGTAGCTTAATGGATTTTGGCCCCTAGGTAATAATCATAGGTCTATTTTTATTTGAGGATTTTTGAAACATGATATTTTGGCTTGTGTTGAAACTTGAGATTAATTATAGAGTTATAATATCTTGAAGGATTTTGGTTTGTTTTAGAGGATTTTTTTTTGAAGATTATATTATTTTTGCATGGTGAAAATATTTGAGTTTTCATAATTCTTCTTTTTTTTGCCTTAAGATACTTTAAAATTTAAATGGCAAGGCCATAGTGTGACATATCCCTTGTTTCATTTTAGGACCACATTCATTGCAATGATGGGTTGGAAATCTTAGGGTTTCCTTTTGTGGCTAAATTTCACACTTGGGGACAAAAAGTGTGGGGAGGGGGAGGGGGAGCTGCAAGTGGGACTTGTCCAAAGGATTGATTATTTTGGGAAAAAAATCCACCAAAATCACCATATTTGAAGGAGGGAAAAAAAAAGAAAAAAGAGTTCATACCTATAGCCATATTTAGGCTATAGTGGAGTTTCCAAAAGAAAATTCTACTTTTGCCTTTTTGAGTTTTTCTTAACTTATTGAAATAAAAAGAGAAAATATAATCAAGTGCACTGATTCTGGTCGAGCTCCTGCATTTTACTCTTATTATTGTAAATAAATAAATAGAAAAAACTCAAGTTATTATGTTAATAATAAACAATAATAAAATTTTGTTTTCACTTTTTGTGACTGTACAATTGAATGGATCACGACGGAGTGTTTTCACGTACATTGGGCGCCGCGTCACCACCACGTGTCCATTTCGCGTTGGCTTGATTATTCCTCTATCGCCTAGCCCCCTTTCACACCTATCACCGCCATGAAAGAGATAGGCTCCGCAATCGCTTCGTTCCTTTGCGGCGGAGCGTGGTCGTTCTCGTGTGCATTCTGGTTGCGCTTTCCGCGATTTCACGAGCTCGACATGAATCGCGCGCAATTCTGATCGAGACGACGCGGAGGAGGAGGAGGAGGAGGAGGAGGTCGAGAGAAAGGCGGCGGGATTTTTTTTGTTTCGTGTGTGCTCTTTTTTTCTGTATTTTCTGGTGTGTTTTTTGTTTTTTTTCCGAGTTTTTTTTTTTGTGTGGGAAGAGAGCTTGGCTGGAGCAAGAGATGGAGGAGAATCACGAGTCTCAGTATTCACCCACAGTCGCTTGCATGTAATGTCGCACTGAAACCAGAACTCGAATTTCAGTCTTTTTTTACGTTCTGAATTTTTCTCTTCCCGCGGATGGCAGTTTTGGGATTTTTTTGCCGGGAAAGGGGAAAAATGAGGGACGAGGAGGGAGAAGATATCTTCCTCGCTCGGACCTCCCGAAGTTCGATCATAAACGATACTTTTCGAGATTTTTTTGCAGCAGCAATGAACGTTAGATGTAGATAGAGAGCTAGGATTTGGCTTTCTGAAACCTGCTGGGGATCAATTTTCTTTTAAGATTTGGATCAGGAAGAGGTCCTATCGGATATGGAGTTTTACAGCACAAACAAAAAGTCTAGAAGAAGAAGAAGAAGAAGAAGGAAAAAATGAGCGACAAAAATAAGAGAGAAAGAGTAGAGAAGAAGGACCTTGGTTGGTTGACAAAGAAATTGCACTGATGAAAATGGAATGCTTGGGGAACACTTGGATGCAGCTATGTTTTCAATCTGGTAGTTGGCACTGGCATCTTGGCGCTGCCATCTGTTCTTATCACAGGAGGATGGGTACGTGGTGATGATACTTACACTTCCTTGTGCTTTCCTTTTTCTGTAGTACCTTAAAGATGATGGTTCTTTGCTTTTGATCAGTCTTGAAGTTGCGTGACAAATTCTTCATTAGAAATGCCAGTTAGCAAATAGGTTAAAAACTCATCATCATCATCCATTCAAGAATTTTGGTTCTGTTGTTCTTCTACTCGTTTTTTTCATTTCTGTTTGGTTGGGGAAAAGATATGATCGAATGGGAGAACAACACCTACTGCCAGAATCATGCTGGGTGTTAAGTAAGTTAGTCAAATTTTTTATGCGGAGCTGTTTGCTTTTGTTTTGGTTTTGTTTTTGGCAGTTTTTGGGCGGCCTCTTCCTGTTATTAGTTTGTTTCTTCAGGTACAATTTTCAATACTTTCTTGAGCAACTGTTTTGAGTGATTGGGAATCTTGATCAGCAACCATTAGTTGTTTACTGAGGACATCTTTCCAGTAGGCTGCTGTGATCATGGATTCTGTGATCTCAACAGCTTTGCATTATATTTTTCAAATAGTTGTGCTCACAGTGCTCTACTAGTCAAGCATTGGCCAATTGCAGGAACTGTAACAGCTGGGAATCAAACCTTGACTCATTATAGAGTGACAGGAGTCCTTTTTTTCACAAGAAACATGTGTTCCCAGAGTTCCTAACATGACTAATTACATATTTTCAACCCACTTGCAGCTCTCCAATGGAAGTGACTGACCTTGTAGCAAGAAACAAAGCCTTATTTCAGTGGCTTTACATTAGGCTGCTGTGATCATGGCACTCTGTGTAACTGTGATCACAGCAGCCTAATGCAAAGTGACCCTTATTGAGGTGTCACAGAAAGATTTGTGCATTTTAGGGTAAAATTTGGGCAATGATGTTACATGGAAGTAGTACACCATTATTGTAATTGCTTTCTTGTTATGGCTGCAGCATATCATTCGTGATCTCCTTGAAGATCACAAAAGTGACAATTCTTCTGTCATTGTTACAATTGCTCATGGTTGAGTTTGTATTGGATGTTAAACTGAAATGGGTTGTGTTTGTTCATGCCAACAGTGACATGATGAGTTCAGAGTTTAACAACTTCAACATTTTTTTTGCAAATTGTTAATGGCTATATTCCCAAATTGATATGCAGCTTTGTAACAGTGACATTCATGCTGGAGGCAATGGCCACTGCGAATGCATTAATTCGACTGAAGAAGAACAAGGTTATTATCAATGTAATATTCTGCTGCTTAAATACCTCATGTTCCTACTGGAAAAATGAAAATGAACTCACTAAATTGTGCTGTGAAACTGGAACAATTTCACTTAGCAGAAAACTGGTTTCATTCTCTGTTTCCTTACTCATCATTCTGTGATTGTCCACTGGGTACCTCTCTGTCTGATGGGAAGCAGAATGCAATTGACGGGTGCACTCGTCTGAGTGAAGCCTCAGATTTGCTGCTGGAGAGTGGAGCTCCTAATCTTGAGTCACACCTTCTACAACCAGAAAATGAGAGGCAGCTGTTCCAGATTGCAAAAAGGACAGAGTTGGGTGAAATGGCGGTATTTTATTTTCAGCCTAAATGTTTCTGACTTTGTTATTAGGAACTGCACAAGTTAGCTAAGTTCTTACAGCTCAGGTTCACTATTCTTGTCATTTCCAGTTAATGTACTGTTTACCATTGCTGAGGCAAGTTTGTGGCTCCTGCAGGGTTTGTTCTTCAACCAATGGGGCATTATATTTTTCTACACAGCTTTGATTGTATGTGCCATCCTTTTCAATGTGATCAAAACATTACTTGGAAGCCAGATACAACCTGGACTTGCTTGTTGCTTGCATGGGCTTTCATGTACAACTCATGGATCTCAGGAAACATAGAGACTCTAAGATGATTTTAACTTCACATATGATGTATGGGTCTTAGTGTCCTTGCAACTGGGCACCAGCTTTTTCATAAATTTCTGAGAGAGTATGCTGATATCAATGTTGGGTTCTGTGTTGTCTGGTTCAATTTATGCAGCTATATCTATTTGGTGATTCTGTCATTTACAGCACTGTGGTGGCCCGTTCGCTGGTGGGCTTCTTCTCTGGACCCACTCCACCTCCATGGGCATTTGACATGTATCTGGTCCTCTTTTTTGTCTTCAGTGTTCCATTCTGGTGACCCCTCACTCCATCCCCTCTTTTCAATTTTCTGTGCACAGTTGCTATTCTCTCAGGAATGTGGAAATGATTTTGGGTTTCTTTTTAAAAATATGCACAGACCACACAACTGAAATGGGGACAAAATTCCATTGTTATGCATTCTAGTCCTGGCATGCAAGCCAAAATGGCAAAAAAATTCCAGTAATTTTTTCAAAGTTTTCTCAGGGTACACTAGATCTTGGTTGAGGGGATTTTGATCTACATCTCACTGTTGGGTTGTTCTGCAGCCTTTTTGATTTCCAGAAGACAAAGTTGCTGCAAATGACAACAATGGTATGTGCAGATTGACTCTTATGCCAGTCTCCAATTCAATTTCCCCCTTAAATGATGCACACATGTGACTTACAATCAAGGTCTGCTTAAACATAGTGACTACCGCCTGGTTGGCTGTCTTCCCAAAGTTGGATGGCAAAGGTAGTCTCCTCCTCATGTCCACAGCTAAGCTCACAGTGTGAGAGTACCATCTTGCCATGTAGGGTGGAGAATGATGCATGCATGTGATTGCATCTCTGCATCTTTGATTGTAATTATACCAGGTGACTGGTAAAATATTGATGCCAAGGAAAGAACTTTTGCAGCCATGATTTTGTGCATGTGGTGGTTTGTGTGGACATGCCCCATCTGATTCATTATTGGGTGTGCATGATGCAGGCTGTTCGGAACATATGTCTGTACACGTATGTCACTTCCCTTCCAGTACTGAGGTTGTTGGGTGCATAGTTTTCTTCCATAATTAGAGTCATGCATGGAAAACTGGAAGCTGCTTGTTCACATATAGACCTTTTCATGCTTTTCATGTTGCAGGATGATCGTATTGGCATTTGTTTCAGTTGCAAAGAGTGGCCGCCATGATGAACAGGTTCCACATTTCAATATATTGTAAGACAGGTTTGCCATTTGATTTGTCGAGTGTCTGCCTCACTTTAACAAAGTGAAAATTTCTCAGTTAGCATAATCTAGCAATTGCATATGATTAAACTTGTTCATGATGTTGATGTTGGATGTGTTGCATAACTACCAGTGTTCAAAGTCTGTGCGTTGCTGCTGGTTTCTGAGATAATCAAAAGAGACTGTGGCTAGAATGTTGTATATGTTGCTGCATCTCTCTTGGCTATTCTTAAGACTGGGCCAGTGAAATCAGGATCTCATGACAGTGACTATTCTTGCAGAGCACTGCCAAATCTCTTTGGAGGAGTTGTATACTCATTCATGTGCCACCACAGGTATGCTTTTGCACACCTGTCCCTCCAATGCTTGGTGAGATTATTTGCTTTCTGATCAATGCCATTTGAGCTTCAGGAGGACGGAATTATATGGTATTTGATGGATGTTATGTCTGGAACAGAAAGTGCACACTGTGATGTGCAAGTGTTACAAATAGAATGATTGTGCTGTAGCATGGGTGCTAGTGATGAGAATGTGAAAGGCATTTCTTTTAACTGAGAAACAAGAGTTATGTAAACACCTTAACTTTGTCAGTGATAGTAGTTACTATGCAAATTGGAGTTGAATGCAGTTTGCCAAGCATTGTTACACCTATGCGGGACAAATCACAGGTGTTGCGCATTGTGGGTTTGGCATTTGTGAGCGTCATCATTGTATACCTGTTTCTCTTTGTTTCATGTGGGCTTGCCTTTGGTACGTGAAGACTGTCCTTGATCATTGGCCATGCCAAGGTTATTATTGTTGGATGGAGCTTGATTGTTTGTGAGGTTCTTTGGAATCATGGCTACATGGAACCTGCTTGATATCCATTTGCTATGCTCTAGCAGAAAAGGGATGCCAAGTATCAGAGAATAAAGCTTTTGGTGTCATTGTTGCTGCTTTGATGCAGAGAAGATTAAATGTTGGCCTGTTCTGAACATCTCTGCCTTTGTGGTTAATCTGTTTTTGTAGGTACTGGTGTCTTGGACCCTATTACGTTCAATTTCCCCCCAGAACGTATCCTTTTAAGTGTGGTGATACTGTTTGCTATTCTTTTAGTCTGTGGTTGTCAAAAGACCCTTTCATTGAGACATTATGTGAGGAGAACAATTGATGCACTTGATTGTATTCCTTAACTTACAGGTGTAGAATATGGTATTGTTGGTGATGTCCTTTTTCTCTTTCCAGGTGAGTTAGATCCAGTATTGTGAACACACTCTCTGCTGTTGATACCAAGTTTTCAAAGTAAGTATGTTGGGTATTTGGGTGTGCTGATTTTGTTCTGAATATCTTCATTCCTTTGTTATGTTTGTGAAGGTAAGTCTTCTACTGGACTAGGCCTTCCATGATCTTTCTTTGATGTCTGTTCTATATAGCCTTCAGTTTGCACAGCAGTGGTCCTAGAGATAAGAAGATCTGGCAGACCAGATCTTGATCACTCTGATCTCTATATTGCTTCTTATGGTACTATGTAGTAGCAGACATAAGTTGGCAGTCAAGAAACATGTTTCAAAAAGTTGCATGTGTGCCTGCAACCTTAGCAAGGTGTTGAGTTGTTATGGATTCTGTGCTTCTGCTTGGGTTGATCATCCCCTCGGGTGGGCTTGTTGAGCAGTAATTACATTATCCTCCAACTTTCCCATGCTCTCCATCACCTTGCGGAACAATCTTGACATCCTATTTCACCTTTTGTCAAGGAAAGGTATTTTGGGGGAGGATGACATGTTGGCAGTTGGTTTATCTTTCTTGACTTTGATATGCATGTTGTCAGTACTCGAAGTTGAGTTTCTTGTCTCACCCAAGGCAACATCTACTTGGATGTTGCTAGTTCTGAGCTTTGACTGCAGGACATGCAGTTATGTCATGGACATGGTTTGGATTGAAGGGGAAATTTTGGTGGTAATTTTGCAGAAAGGAATGGTCTGCATTTAGAGACTGTAGCAAGGTCACCACATCAAGCAGCACAGGCAGATTGGCATCGCCGAATACTGTTGACATTGCTGGCTGTTGTACCTCCCACTTTCTTTAGCTATATTGCTGAGGTTTGCTTTCTCCAAGCCTGTTTCTTGGCCAAGAAAAAGTCTAGATTATGTGGAAGGGGTGTGCAAAGAAACCATTCTATCTTCATTTCTGGTGGGTAGGTGGCATTCAGTGGAGAAAACTACTTGCAGTGCATAATATCCATAACCTCCTGTGTCAGTTCAGTAAAATCTATTGATGGGAGAGAATGCACTCACTCCTCGATAGACATGTCTTGCAAGCTAAACAGCTACAAACGGGTTTGTTGAGAAATTATGATTATTTGCTGCTTTTTCTTTAGATCTGTTCAGCTTCCTTCTTCCCTGAAAATAGTTGCAGTGTGCTTCTAATGATTGACAGGAGCTGCTGTCAATGAAGCAGAATGAAACTATAGTACTACTGTTCACAGCATGAGGGTTGGAAGACTTGAACTTTCCAAATGCAAAATTTTATTGGTTTGCTTAAACAAAGAAGCTGAAACAGATTTATAATATACAGAATGTGAAATGTGCGAAGCTCAGCAACTGATGCAATAAAAATGGATATGAAAGAGGGATACTTGGGTGAAAAGACCTCAACTGATGTATAGCAGTTTTAACACTTGTGTGCATGAATTGGCAGCATTCAAACATGTCGGTGGATGAGCTGGTGGGCATAACAGGTGCCTTTGCAGGGTGTGCTGTCATGTTCATCATTCCAGCTTTTATGGTCTACTGCTCAAGAAAGTATGGCAATTCTCAAGCATTTTGATCTAGAAGAAGACTCTTTTCACTTCTATTAAGATACTGCTGGTTTGTTTTACAGGTTATGAGATTTACATGATTCTGGTCATTAAGTACTACTCTTTTTTTGTTTCGATGCAGAGTATTTGTGACAGTGTACCTGGATATGACATTGGAAGAAAATAAAGAAGCAACAACAAAGCTCTCCTTGCCCAAGAATGTCCATGCATCTCCTTTCTCAGGTCAAGGTTGGGTGCTTGTGATCTTGATGTGGGCAATATTGGCTATACTTTTCAATGGTTTCGAGAATTGGAGCAAGTATTCATCTCGGTAAGAGACTGGCTCAACAGTCTCCCGCCCACCCATGTGTATCCTTATTATTATAGTGCCAGTCTTTTGTGGCAAAACAAAAAAGAAATTGAATTAGATTGTAAGTCTATATATAATCAAGAAATTTTGTTCCTTGAGAGTCCTGGGGTATACTTGGATTCTAGGAATTCCCGAGTGGAAACCTTTTGTCCTCACTGCAATCCAATAAAAAAACAGCAGAGTGTTTTCTTACTTGTATACATTTCAAAGCTTTTGTCATTTGTCGTGAAGAAAGAAGTGCTGATGATTGTATGCAAACTGCATGTGCACCCAAGAAAATTGAGCCTTCCAGAGAACGTCTTCGGCTGTGGTAATCTCAAAGCCACAATTTCACTGACAAGGATAGCAGCAGCTCTGTGCATGAGCTACCAACAATCTGGAGCCAAAAATCATTTAGTCAGATAAAAGTATTCATGAAGGTTGTAGTCCAAAACAAGTATGATTGGCTGTAATCTGGAAGCACAATTTCACAGCTCTCAGAATCATGCCATGCAGCTACTACTCATCAGAACAAATTCTCTGCTGTACAATCTCCAAGCACAATGTACACAGCTCAGAGAATCATACGGCAGGTACGAATCAAAACAAAGCCCTGGCTGTGATCTTGCAGCACTATTTCAGATCAGAGTCATCATCATACAGCTACCAAAACAATAAGTCTCAGAGCAGTTATCTTGAAGCACAATGAATTTCAATACAGGGAAGAATCATGCAGCTACCATGAGAACAATTCATCTTCAGCTACGATTGATCTTGAGGCACAATTTCTCACTAAGAATATGAAAACTTTGTAGCTAACATTATACCAGAAAACATGATATTCATGACTAATCTTTTTCATCTAAGTCCACTTATGTCATTTTTAGTTGAATCAGGTTCATTTGAGTCAAATTGGATTCATCAATTATGTCAATGAAGATGTGCTAAAAAGGGCTTGCGAAACGAGTGCGGTGCAAATCACACCGTTGAGGAAGAAGGTGTTTTGCATGATCGGTCACTGGCGCACGACAATCTCTCTGCTCACGGAGATTGCGATCCGAACTGGCGGCAAAGACGCACGACGCTCGCGTGATAGTAGTGCGAATTTGCTACATCGTCCCTGACGAACAAAAGCGACGACGTAGCTTCTGCTCAACCCCACGTGGAAGGATAGAGAGGAGGAGGATCATCGCGTGGTCTTAGAGGCTGCACGGCGCGGCGTTGCGATCGTGCTTTTCAGAGGTGGAAGATTGCCGGTGCAAAGCAAGGATCGTTAAGCCTTCTCTCTTCTTGGGGTTTTAGAAGGTATTACTGTTGTTTTCCGAGGTTTCTTTCCATTTCCGATCATCTTGCTCCTTCTCCGCAATCGCTCTTTTGCTCTGATTATTGTACTGCCGTTGCCAACGGTTGGAGATGTGTCGTCGCACTTGAGGTAGATGTTCTTCTTCCTTTTCCAATCTTCTTCTTGCATTCTCCGCAATTGCTCTTCTGCTCTGATTATTGCACTGCCGTTGCAAACGGCCCGCGGTTTCTCGATGTTGGAGATGTGTCGTTACAGTTGAGGTAGGTGTTCTTTTTCCATTTCCCATCGTCTTCTTCGTTTCTCCGGCATCGCTATTCTGCTCTGATTATTGCACTGCCGTTTTTTGCTTGTCGCGCCGAAGTTTTTCCCAGAAGTTTGTGAGGTACTCGGAGCAATTTTTAATCTGTCGTAGAAACAGCGGGAAGAGGAAGAAAGTAGGAAGTCACAGCAAGCAAGGATGGCAGCTGCTGCTACTGCCGCAACGGGAGTCACAATGCTTCTCACTTCTCCGTCCTTTGCTCGTTCCTCGATGGACAAGGAGTTTACTGGACAGGCAATCCTGCTGCCCTCATCATCTTCACCGTCATCGTCTTCTTCTTCTCCTTGTGCTCGAAAGGTTTTCATTTCCGTCGGCAACGTAAGGTGTGCAATTGGAGATAGGAGTGGTGGTGTGGATTCGAACAAACGGCGATTCTTGAAGAGAGGAGCGGCGGGAGTGGCTGCTCTTCTGCCGGCGGCTCTTCTGGTGCCGAGGAATGCGAAAGCAGCGGCGGCGGAGGAGCAGCAGCAGCAAGCGGTGGCGTCGTCGAGAATGTCGTATTCCAGGTTCTTAGAGTATCTTGATATGGATCGAGTGAAGAAGGTGGATCTGTACGAGAATGGAACAATTGCGATTGTGGAAGCGGTGTCGCCGGAGCTCGGTGATCGAGTACAAAGAGTGCGAGTGCAGCTGCCGGGGACGAGTCAAGAACTGCTCTCGAAATTCAGACAGAAGAACATCGACTTTGCAGCGCATAGCGCGCAGGAAGACTCAGGTTCTGTGATTCTGAACCTGATAAGCAATCTAGCCTTCCCTCTTCTGCTAGTCGGCGGCCTCTTCTTCTTGTCCCGGAGAGCCGGGGGAGGTATGGGAGGAGGAGGGCCTGGAGGACCTGGAAACCCCATGGCTTTTGGAAAATCCAAAGCCAAGTTCCAGATGGAGCCCAACACAGGAGTGACATTCGATGATGTCGCAGGCGTCGACGAAGCCAAGCAAGATTTCATGGAGGTTGTGGAGTTTCTGAAGAGACCAGAGAGGTTCACAGCTGTAGGCGCCAAGATCCCCAAGGGAGTCTTGCTGATCGGTCCTCCAGGAACCGGCAAGACTCTACTTGCCAAGGCAATTGCAGGGGAAGCAGGTGTGCCTTTCTTTTCCATCTCAGGATCCGAATTTGTGGAAATGTTTGTGGGAGTGGGCGCTTCTCGAGTCCGGGACTTGTTCAAGAAGGCCAAAGAGAATGCTCCCTGCATTGTTTTCGTGGACGAGATTGACGCTGTCGGAAGGCAGAGAGGCACTGGAATCGGTGGTGGCAATGACGAGAGAGAACAAACCCTAAATCAATTGCTCACTGAAATGGACGGATTTGAAGGCAACACTGGCGTCATCGTCCTTGCTGCTACCAATAGGGCTGATATTCTCGATGCTGCATTGCTTCGTCCTGGTCGATTTGATCGACAGGTACCCACGCACAAAGCCATCATGAATCTTTCACCTTAAAAACCTCTTTTCCTCACAGGAAACCAAGACTCAGGACCTGTAAGCTGGAAACTGGTTTTTGTTGACCCACCCAATAATGGTTATCTACACATGAGAGACATCTGCACAAAGAAAAAGTTGTAGGAATTATTTCTTTCAGGACCATTGTGAAGAAGGTGTGTGTTCCTGCTGGAGCTTTGTCTTCTTCTTCATTCCAACTCAAAATGGTGGGTGCTGTCTGTATCTATCTTTGTGTCCTCCTCCTCCAGGTGACAGTGGAGGTTCCTGATGTGAAAGGAAGAACCGATATTCTCAAAGTGCATGCCGGTAACAAGAAGTTTGCTGATGACGTCTCGCTTGAGATTGTTGCCATGCGCACTCCTGGCTTTTCAGGAGCTGATCTTGCAAACCTCTTGAATGAGGCAGCAATTCTCACTGGCAGGAGAGGAAAGAGTGCAATCACTGCCAAGGAGATTGATGACTCCATTGACAGAATTGTGGCGGGTATGGAAGGCACAGTGATGACGGATGGAAAGAGCAAAAGTCTTGTAGCTTATCATGAAGTTGGTCATGCCATTTGTGGGTAAGTAAAATACTAAAGCCAAAAGTGCAGGTTGCATACGGGGTAGTTTTGACTTTTGAAGGTGGTGGTGTTGTTGCTCAAGCATTTCTCTCTCTCTCTCTTCCATATGTGAATCAGCACAGAACAAAGATCATGGTTGTCATCACTTCATTTCACACAACTGGATTTGATGTTCATCTTTGTGGGATGCAGCACACTTACACCAGGTCATGATGCAGTGCAAAAAGTGACCCTCATTCCTAGGGGTCAAGCTCGTGGTCTTACTTGGTTTATTCCAGGGGAGGATCCCAGCCTGATCTCCAAACAACAGATATTTGCACGCATTGTGGGTGCTTTGGGAGGTAGGGCAACTGAAGAGGTGGTGTTTGGTGATGCTGAAGTGACCACAGGGGCTGCTAGTGACTTGCAGCAAGTCACATCAATGGCAAAGCAGGTAAGTGTTCCTCAGAGATTGATGATTGTGTCACTTGCATCCAAGCTTGAGGAGTGAGGTGGTCTGTTAGGACTGGATAAAAATGTAAGTGGTACCAATGAATACAATGTATTTGTGCAAGAATAATTGCAGGACTCACTATACTGAAATTTCTGCCACTGCTTGCAGATGGTGACAGTTTTTGGTATGTCAGATATTGGGCCTTGGGCCTTGATGGATCCATCAGTTCAAGGTGGAGATATGATCATGCGAATGATGGCCCGCAACTCCATGTCTGAGAAGCTGGCTGAAGATATTGACAAGGCTGTGAAGTTGATTTCTGACAAGGCATATGAGATAGCACTAGCTCACATTCGAAAGAACAGAGTTGCTATGGATAAGATAGTGGAAGTTCTGTTAGAGAAAGAAACACTCACTGGTGATGAGTTCAGGTCCATTCTTTCAGAATTCACCGAGATTCCTGTCGAGAATCAGTTTCCTTCATCAAACACATCTGCACCGGTACCTGCCTAACTTCCTCATGCCAGTTTCATAGGGCAACAGAATTTTTGTAAAAGATGTAGTTTGCTGGTAGCTTGTAGAAGAGCTGTTGCATATTTGATTTAACTGTAGTTTAGTTACACAGAGCTTGAATTTCCAAAAGAGACAGAGAGAGAGAGAGTGTGTGTATTCTGGAAGAGATTACTTGTGCAGGACCTGAACTCCCACTGCTGGAGAATTTGTATTTTTATGTCTTTTGCATAACCAGCCCAATAGGCTGAGGGCCTTTGTGAAATTATGTTTTCTTTCTCACACACTATCAAATAATGGGAGTTTGAAGTTTTTTGAGACCTGCCTATTATCAATTTTCTTTTGGTTACCAATTCCCTTTGTCTTGTATGAGCATTTGTTTTGAAATTCCCAACCTGAAGGTGACCGGTAATTGAAACTGGTATATTCGGGATTTTTGGGAATCCCTAATATGGTCATCCATGTACTGTTTCAAAGACAATTTCAGAAATAACTACCTCATTTTTAAGCCTAATTATTTCTTTTTATTTTTTAATTTTTTTTGGCTATTAATTTTCTTTATAACTATCTCCCACCTTTCCTAATAACTATCTCACTCTTTTTTCCTATCCACCAACATAGATACGAAAAAACAAACTAACATGTGTCTTTTCATGTCTGTGAAATATATATTAATTTAGATCAAATTTGATGTATTATTAACTAATATTATTACATACATGATGTCTTAGTTCAACTATCATTGATAAATTGGGTCTGCAGGGGATGGATGTTGAATTTTTGTATAGTTTTAAGTTTCTTTGTCATGGAAAATACATTAAGAATCAAAATCAAAACTTAATGCAAATTAGATTTCACTTAGGACCTTTATACAATATAAAAACTATTTTACAAATATGTGGTTGAATGGCACAGGTCACACCAGTGTTAATGAAAACATACAAAATTAGACTAATACAAAGGAGTAATTCTACTGGGTACAAAACAATGTTGCTTGGCTCTTAGGTTTTGCAAAAGGAATGTTGGTTTCAGTTTTATTTCATTTTTCAAAACATCAAAATTCATCAGTTTCAAGTCAAGTTCAAAAGAAATTTTATTGCCAGTTCCTGTTTCTAAGAGTTCTTATCTTGATAAGACCTGTCAGTTCCGCAGTTCAAGTTTTGTTCCAGTTCCAGGTTTTAGGCCGCAAGGAAGGCTTTGGCAATGAGGCTAATGGATTTGGGGTTTACAATATGTAACATTTAAAGATTGTCATCATGTAGAGCTTCACATCAGTTGCAACTAACTGGCAACCTCACAAAATAGCAACATTGCAAAAAAAAATTATAAATCTTACCTCTTGAGAATTTTTAAGAATGTGAATGTTATGAATCATATGCAAATATAGGAAACCTAATTGTGAAACCTTATCTTGAATGTGGCTGGGCATTCTCCTAGGGCTGTTGCTTAAACCTTGAATTATTTTTCCTGCTCTTTTAAATTCAAAAAACCCATGTTCTTCAAGTTGTACCCATGTTTTACATGCTACCACTTCAATCTGGGTCTTTACATTTGGTCAATCCTTCCAGAATGGAGTGTTTTAGGCTCATTTACCTATCTTAAAGGAATATCAGCTAATCTCTCTAACAAAGAGCAGTGAAACATGGTCTACACAAATTTTTGTTTGGCTATGTACCCAATTGATAGTTCAAGCCTGACTTACCAAAGATTGAAAAATCAATGTACTGTTCTTCACCCTTGGGAAATACACGTAAGGGCCCAACAACTCCTTCAAAAGCCTCCTTGAGATGGCCCAAGATTCAACATCACAGAAAGCAACTGCTGTTATAGCTCAAGGAGGCATGTCCAAGAGCACCCATTCATCAAAGTGCCTCATTGTATGCTCCCCTTCTTCAGCATGCTCAACTCCTCTTCCACTTGTGGCCTTTTTTTACTGATCTTTCCAATTTACCCCAGACAAACTTTTGACACATCTCTCCAGATTGAAAGAGACTAAGATTGCAGAGTGAAAAGAGAAGAGAGTAGATAGCAGAATGAGAACAGACAAACAGGACTAACGTAAACCTTAACCCTTATGACCTAGGACATAAGCCTTGCTAATGTAACATCCCAGAGTACTTACACCCTAAGAACCAGAACTGACCAAGTGGGTCATAACTTAGAAGAACTGCAGAACCGGTTCTTGTGACAATTCTTCACTTCCCCAAGAACTGCTAAACCGATTCTTGCGACAATTCTTCTCTCCCCCAAGAACCATCAAACCTGTTCTTGAAGTGGTTCTTGAACTCCCAAGAACAACTAGTTCTGGTTTTAGAACTGGAACTGGAACCAAGCAACCCTGGCACAAAAGTTCAAATTGTAAATGATTTGATATGAGTCCACTAGGAGTCAGGTTTCAATTTGGGTTTTCCAATTTTGGCTTAAAACTATGCAAATCCCCTCTTTGCATCTGTTCAACCTATCCTACAACCTCAAGGTTGTAAGAGGCAAGCAAGTGGAACAATAGAAGGCATTCAAACATAGTGAAGGTTCTAAGAGCCAAGCAATTAGATAGAACAATAGGTTGTGCTCTCTAAGAGTGGTGTCATATATTGATTATAGGCCCAACTGCAATTACTATCATTTTGGTTTCATTACCTTCAGGACTATTTCATTCTCCAATCTTTTTGGTCTTACTTCTCATTTCTATTATCTCCCAGGCAAAATTCATGACTGATTCTTAATGAAGGTAGCTTTTGTTGCATTTGGAATATCTTGTTGAAGAATAGCATCGGGGTCCACCCAAATCCCCTATTTGGGCCTTTACTTGTGTTTATCACATCAATGCCATAACAGGATCAATTATTATGAATGTCCAATTAGAAGTTGTCATTTTTGTACGAGCATTGTGGAGACCAGTGCGTCCTGTGAAACTTTACAGGCCTAAAACCAATTTTAACGCTGATTGATGGCTATACGTCATCCAACCTGTACCTTGTACAGGCCAGTTTAGGGGGTGCAAGTGGACTGAATTCACTTCCAAGGACGCAAATTTGCAAGCAAACTCTGGCATCAATTACAGGTTTGTGTTTCATAACAAGTCTGGCTGCAAAAGGGGTGGAGAAGACTAATTCTCAAGAAGGTTTTGACCGACAAGTTCATCAACAAGGACCCATTGCCAAGATAATGGTTGCCCATTCTAAACAACTGTGGACAAAGTTGTTGAAGAAGAATTTCAAGAGCTTTACTTAACCCCTAGATGTCATGGTGCACCAATTTGGTCTGGGTTTCAGTGTATATTTAGCTTTCTCTGATGTTTAGGGTTAAGGGAATTGAAGTTTTCCAGGCCATGAACAAGGTCATGTACACCTTCTTCAATGTAGTCACAAAGAGAGGACAATCCACAAAGCTTGAAACCTCTCAGCTGTGTGAGCTATGGGGAGATCTTAAAACACTTGTATGCGGATGCAGGTGTGAGTAGTCATGCTTTTGTTTCAATAGGGATGATGATATGTTGCAAATTGATTGAATTGAGCTTTTGGAAAGTCCCCTTTCTCTCTTCCAGATGTGGAGGATTATTATTATTGTTGATTGCAATTGCTGGGGGAGATTTACAACACTAGACTAGCATGTTGGACAGATCTTCAACTTTATGAGATCAGAATTCCACTGGCATCAACATTGGAAGAGCTCCTCAAAAACAGAGCATGAGATAGGCATCATTGATGGGAGGAAAAAAAAACATTCCCTAAAGAGTTCCCTGTTCCTGCTCTTCCTGGCAAAATTCAGTGCCCCAGCCCCTTGTGTTTTAAGGCTGAAGCATCTGTAGAGAGAGTGTCAGGGTAAGAGCATCTCCACTGGTGCTCAATATGTGACTCCAGACAGTAAAATTTATTGCAAAAAAGTCAAAATGTGCCAGTTTAGCTCAGGAAATTGGTTTTTCTGCACCAAATTCTTGGAGCTTGCCGTGGCTGGTAAAAGGCCCAACACAGTTGTGCAGCTCCAAAAAAGAGTGTAATAAATTGGACCTGACTGCGGCTCAGTATTTCTGATTGGTCGATCATAATGATTGGTCCAGGTGGCTTGCTATTAGTAGTCGCCACGTATATGCAGTTCAGTTTACAGTTTTATTGGTGGGGTTGCCCAAGAAAAAAGAGCTAAACGCAGACATTTAATTTTGTTATCCAGAGCGACATACTGAGCACCGGTGGAGATGCTCTAAGTTACTATGAGAAAAACAGCAGGTGAGAGGTCACTTGCTTTTTCTCATGTTTTCTGCATGTGTTTGTGTAGGGTGTTATGTGTTGGAAATTTGTTCTTCTGATTAGAATAGAGTTATCCATAAGGTCCCCTAAACTGGAGACGAAAAGTGAGAGATCAAGGTGAGAAAGTAGACAGAGAAAAAAATGGGGACCAAACTAATTTTCTTGCTAACATTGGTCCTACCGGAGATTCATACCCACTTTTGGATTTGTGTTACCTGCACCTGGACTACTTCTCATATTCTTCCTCAAATCCAGCCTCGTGACATACTAGGAACCTAAAAATCTTCAGAACTCATGGATAGTTTCATGAAACAGTGCCCAATTTAGTGCATGTTTACCTAGACACTCAGATATAAGGCAACCTCCAAATACACTTGGGAAATTTATTGGAAGTGTTTTCATGTGGGTCCTTGAAACGTGCCCTTTTTTTTTTAAAGCCCCTAATAAACTATTTGGGCTTCTGTGCGAAAGGAAAATTTGCAAATATATCACACTTTCTGTTATTGCCAATCAATTTTTTTATATTTTATTTTATTTTCAATTTTTTTGATTTCAAGAATTTGGCAAAATTTTCCAACAAAATAGAAAAGTTAGTTGAATTTACACTAGAAAAAATAAATTCCAGTTCTTTTTTTTGCGCAAAAAATGTCGAAATATGTACACAAAAACACTGTTGCCAATCAATTTAATAATGAAATTTTAAAATCAAGGAATGAGAGATCGATATTCCTTTTTAAGTTTTTAATTTAAAACTGAAGACAAAATAATCAGGTAAATATATGCTGTGATCAGACCAGTGATATATTTTTTCAATTTTCTGATGTTGGGTCATTGGCTAGCATCCCAATTCCCCAGAGGGAATTAGCATTAAATGGTGATAGGTTTTTAGAAATAGTAGTATAAGAAAACTAGTTTTTTAAATGCTATTTACCCTACTAGACTTATTTTATTTTATTTTTCAAATTTTGACAAATTTTTTCAGTAAAATCATGAACATTGTGACAGAATTTTCTCTTTTTATTTTTCGCATTTTGGCAAAATTTGGCACCCGATACTATGTCATGCAAATATGCAAAGAGAGGGAAGGATTGGATTACAGTGATGCTTTCAGAGGAATTTACAATGGTTGGGAATAGGTAGCATTCCACCCACACAAAATGAAGCAGAAAAATGATACAAAGTTTAACAACTAAAATTAATTTCCTATTTCATTCCATGAATATATATTTAAATTAAAAATAAATATTATATTTATTTTCATTGTCATGTTCATATTTACCTATGGGTTCTTTCTATACTTTGATGCTCTCTAATAACTATCGTAATGGACACAACTTTCTTAACAGCAATATAGAGGCATTTCTAACAAACAAATATGCCTTGTAAGCCTTTCAATAATGCAGTTTAGATGGCTACACTGCCCAATGACTCTAATTGATTGCAGGTTCTTTTTTTTTTTCAATTTTGTGATGTAGCTGAAGTGGCAATCGTTCATGAGATGATTTAGCCAGATTTGGCTACAAACTAGAAATGAAAGTAGTAAAAAAAACCAGAATCTTTCTATAACTTATGATAAAAATCTGGCAATTTGAATTTTTTTTCTTTGAAATCTGGCAAGTTTGGGTCATTTTCTCCATGAAAAAAAAACCCTTGTATAGTTTGAATTCATAATTTTCAGGTCCAAGTTTTGCAAAATTTTGCTCCCAAAAAGATAAACACTGATTGATTGCAGTTGGGTTGGTTGTCATGCACAACATCTAGCATGAGATGATTGTCAATTGAACCCACAACCACTTCCAAGGTGGCCTTGAATCCTAACTACAATGTTGTTGGCTTCATGAACGCCATGCCGCATTTTTGTAAAGCTAGCATGGTGAGAAGGTGTTTGGTCAAGTCACCATATTAGCCTACATGGGTTGGTAGGCCCTTCATCTTGAGGAGGAAGAATTGTTTTTTGGTTGGAGGATTTCTTTACATGTCACAAGGTATGTATATAAACAAGAGTTATGTTAAAAACTAAGTTAGTACAGTGTTAAAATATATAATACACAAATATTGAGGATCCATGGAATTGGTTTGTGCCTAGGGGTGTAAAAGCCCATGAGATTGTTAGAATGGGAGCCTTGAATTGTTTTGAAGGGTTGCTTTAGCCAAGCAATGTTTAAATCTTGCATGTCTTTTGCATGGGACATGTAAATTCTAAGGAGGTTAACAAGAATTTTGAGGTTTTCACACATGCCTGGGTGCAAAATTCTTCCAGATATCATAACTCTATAACTAATCTCAAGTTTCAACACAAGCCAAAATGTCATCTTAAAAAAATTCTTGTATAAAAAAAGACCTATTATTACCTAGGGCCCAAAATCCATTAAGCTACTATACTCCATAATGAATCTAAACACAATATCCTTGCCTTGGTAGGCAAAGCCGACAAATGATGAGTGAGAAAATCAGATGATAAAAAAGCCATGATAAGTAGGCATATGGAGGAAGGATGACGGATTTTGAAATGTCAGATTTTCTTATGTGCGGGAAGATTCTTGAAAATCTTCCTTTCTGACAATAAACAGCAAATAACAAAGGGCAAAAAATCTTTACATGTAAGAAAGGCTAAAGCCCCATGCCTCCAAGGTGGGAGGCATTCACAAAACAAGGGGCCTATAAGACCAGCTAGTAGCCAAGTCTGGTCCCATACATACATAGTTCTTTGGGAATGACCCTCACTCATGGGCTTTTACCTATTGAAAAGCACAAGTCATACTATAAAACTATTTAGGGTTTTGGGGGTGAACTTATCAAAAACCATCATGTCCTACCCCAAGGGAGAGTGCTATTGAGAGATGGAAACTCATGGTCAAAAACCCCCCCAAGGTGATGGTTCAATGGTACGGCCTTTGATTGGTAACGAGTCCAATCTTGTTGGCGACCAAGTGAAAACCTTGCCATGTCCTTTGCCACTAGCTGATGACTTGGGTATTAATAACAACTTACGAATCAAGTTTGCTGATTGCTTGTGTTTCAATTTTTTTTTAAATAAAATAAAATCATAGTCATGGTTGAAAAAAGTAACAAACTTACACTAAAACCTTGACTTGGAAAATATAGATCTTTCTAGTATCTGCTCTTTAGTTTCTTGTAACTCTTTTAACTTATTGCACAAAATATGCTCCTAAATTCCTGAAGAAATTATTCTTGCAATTCAAGAAAAAAATTCAATGACTTGTGTTTAGATGGCAAGACTTGCCAAACTGTTGATCAACCACCACTCACAATATATTTCTTGGCTGGAGTTGGCAAGATTTGGATCATGATTCTATGCACACTGTGCAACCTAATGATCACAAACAAATCAAGTAAAAGTTCCTGCAATTTTCTAGCTTTTGTCTAGCCATTGAGAGATAAACTAGAACTTAGAACTTTGCTGAGATGAAATGCAAGAGATAACTAGAACTTAGAACTTGCTGAGATGAAATGCAAGAGATAACTAGAACTTAGAACTTGCGGAGATGAAATGCAAGAGATAACTAGAACTTAGAACTTGCTGAGATGAAATGCAAGAGATAACTAGAACTTAGAACTTGCTGATAAAAATGCAAGTTGTGGGAACTCAACATCTGGGGGTGGTTCATGAAATGAAATGCATTCTCATTGGCTGCTAAAGGAAATATGGTATTGGTTGGTCTATCACTGAAGAAATTCGGTCTATAGTTTGTGCACAAATGTAACAAGGCTACCTGCAAAGGAATGTAACAAGGGGTGTGTCATGCTGTGGCCTTGCCATTTACATTATTAAATAGTATCTTAAGGCAAAAAGAAGAATTATATGAAATTTCAAATTTTTCACCATGCAAAAAAAAAATCTTCAAAAAAAAATCCTCTGAAAGAAACCAAAATCCTTCAAGATATCATAACTCTATAATTAATCTCAAGTTTCAACACAAGCCAAGATATCATTTTTCAAAAATCCTCATATAAAAATAAATAGACCTATTATTGTTACCTAGGGGCCAAAATCCATTAAGCTACTATACTCTATAACTAATCTAAACACAATATCCTTGCCTTCGTAGGCAAGGCCAATAAATTTAACTATCATTTTAATTAAAGTGGCAATCATCCATAAGTATATTTAGCCAAATATAGCAATATTCAAAATATGAAAACAGAGATATTTAAGCACCCTTTCATATTGTAGGTAATTCTATCGATTTTCGGCAACTAAAAAAAAGCCTGAATTTTTTCCAAAAGCAAAAAACAGGAAATTTTGATAAAATATTCTTTTTCAAATATTTTTCAGGAAATGGCGAAAATTACCCACAAAATAATCACTGACTGTACAACTCTTCCAGCCTAGATTGAAAGAGGTAATACATTGAACAAGGAAGACATTAAGTGGAATACGTCTATGGCCTCTCATTGGTTTGGTTTCCTTTGTTGATTCCATAGGCTTTTGGCTCATTGGGAAATTAAAATTTTCCTTTCATCTGGTGGATTCTTCAATGATCTATTTCTAAACAATAAAGTTCATCCATAAACTCCCTAAAACTAGGGCTGAATGGCCCAAGTTTCCTGGAAATTGGGGACCAGATCCAAAGTGAGCATGAAAATATACATTAGAAAAAATATAGGACTATACTTTTCTTTTGCAATCAAAACTAGTCTTCAAAGGAGTTTTAGTTTTGCCTTGCCCTATCTGCATGTCCTAAGTTTGCTTCTATGTTTCATAAAAATCAAGTCTTGTGAGAATGAAATTCTTTAATACCTAGTTTCAATTCAACCTGTAAAACCCAAAGCCCTTTCTACACCCAATTTGTACGTGTCTGAAGCATTCGTTCCAAATGTGCTCCATTCTATTGGTATCCATGAATGGATTACAAAACTATTTGTTGAATCAAAGTTCACAGAATTCTTCAGCAAATATGATCCACCCAAATTGTGCAAGAGATGATGTTGTAGCAAAGCTGAATTTAGTTCAGGGGAGACCAGCCTGCAAGCAAGTGGTGGGAACTACAGGAACAAAAGAAAAGGGGAACCTAAGTCCAAGTAACATTTGCAGTAAACTGTTTCAGTAGGGATTCTTAATACTCAGGTTATAAACATGTGTGTCCACATAACATGGGCGTGGAAGAAAAAACATGGGTATGGAGTGCTTTGTACAAGGGGTATTAAAGTTATCTGTAAAAGTCACGCTCTCTTTCACCCACTAACCCCTCTGCTTTCACCCCTTATCCCCTCTTTCAGTGGTATCTCCAAAGTAAGGAAATTTTATTAAATACCAGTATGAAATGCCGAAACTTAGCATTTAATGCACAAGGTTCGAGAGTAATTATAGCAGTTGTACAGGTAGGCGCAGTGAAAAATATGTAGCAGCATGGAGGCGCTCAGGAAAAAGAAAAGACGGGATGAAACTCAGTTTACCATCAAAATTGGTGGAAAAACTAGTTTGGGTCCCAGTTATTTAGTTTTGTAAAATTTCATTCCCAGTTATGCATTAGAGCCATTTCAACGCACAACATTAAAACTGCACCTCTACACTAAATTCAGTTTGTGTTTAATTTTCACCTGCCCCATCGATACATATGAAAAAGTTCATTAAAACTTTCACACTTGGATCAATCATTATTACTGACTATTTTGTAGCAAGTGATTTTTCATTTGAAGGGTTTTCATCAGAGTCATGATATCCTAACCATAATTTAATTCACATTAGGGGATTTTATTCCATCATGTTGCATACTTCTGTAACACTGAATGGATTCTGGCCAGTTCATTCGGGTTTAATTTGTGAAAGGGTGTTGTTGTCCATGTCCGCACTCTAGAAAACATATCCATATTTTATCTTTTGCACTTCAGTTTGGAGAGGAGTCAATTCGTGGAGCTAAGGAGCACAATGTTAGCAAATTAAGAAGAACAAAAGTTTTGGGATAGAGCTTAGTTGTTGTTCTGTTTGATGTTTGTGTAGTTGTAGGAATTTCTTGGAGCTAGAGATTGATGGAGGGAAAAGTATAAGAGACACAGGGGTGGAGAAGATAAGCGCCAATTTTTCTACTTAGATGGTGTGGTTGTTTCTGTAAGAAATCAGTGTGTTGTTGTGTTTGTGTTTTGCTGTAGATTTTCTTGTTATGAGATCTCTGGGATGAATGCTTGGAGGTTGGATCTTGCTGCTTTGGAAAATAACCTTCTAGTTTTTCCATTGCGTAAAAAAGTTACAAAGCAAATAGGTCTACCTCTGATTAAGAGCATCAATAGAGCTGATAACAGGCTCTAGGGGATCATGAAACGGCTGGTCTGTGTGTGGCAATCAGGGTCTAGGGTCATGTACACTTCATTTTATCGACATTGCTATTTTGAAGGGAGTTGGGGATTGAGTACTTCGTTTTCTAGGAACTCCGGGCATGGTTTGGGCTGTTGGAAATTCCAGGGCATTATGGCTGGACTTCTTCTTCTTGGGACATTCTGTAGCTCAATTTCTATGTATGTCTGCATCTTCATTATGCCTCGCTCAATATGATTAGCAAGCAGTTTATTTGGGGAATCATTGACGGTGCAAATTAATGGGCATTTGGTGTCAAAAAGATTGTCACAGTAGAAGACTGTGATAGTCGAATTGAAAGAAGATTTGGAGTGATTTGATCTATTGGATGCTCTTATGTTTGAGTCTTTATTTTCTTAATCAAGTTATGGATGCACAGTAAGACTGTCCAATATTGAGTCTCTTTTTGTGACAGATATTTGCATCTGCTTCAGACTTTGTGATAAGAGGAATAGTTATGCCCCTTCTTTTTGGGTACATTTCCTCCAAAATTTAGCATGAATCATTTTAGTATTGGGGGGTCGAGATGCTCTTACATGTTGATCATTTTTAGTAAGCCAGGATATAACAACAACATATCTAGAAACCAATTAAGAAAAAAACCTTTAAATGTTTTTTCAATGAAGAACTGAGATTGGTATAAAATGGGTTTTCAAGCTAGTTTTAATTCTAGCTAGAGGCCCGTTCTCAATGCTAATTTTGGTCGTGATTCTAGTTTTTGGCCAGTTCATTATTCCAGTTCCATTTTTGAATTTTGTTTTTCCAAATTCTAGGACACTGTCTGGTTACACAATAATCGAATTGAGAACTGAAATTGGCCAACAGTAGTTTGAACTAGTGTTGGGTGATTCTCACTTTGTTGTGAGGATTAGTCAATTTCAATTCTTACATCATGTTATGAAAACCCTAATTGGTTCTCTTATGTATATATATATATTCACATTATTATTTCCTGCACATGTGACATGCATCTTCAGCTAATTTTTTTGAACCTAATGGATAAAATATATATATATGTTGGCCTGGTGAGAACCGATCATAGTATAAGAT
>Ga0209611_10000563_pt1 | contig 56792 bp, 32 predicted proteins | sample S1TSphgellanicum_3_FD_187693 | JGI IMG/M metagenome (GOLD analysis project Ga0209611, IMG submission 187693) | Host-associated microbial communities from peat moss isolated from Minnesota, USA - S1T2_Fc - Sphagnum magellanicum MG (SPAdes) (version 2) | ecosystem: Host-associated > Plants > Peat...
TGCGCCCCTCCCCCCCCTTGCATAATAAAAATCATCTCATGGCCCATCACCAAATTAATCTTATGTAAAACTAGTCAAATTTTTTACAAATCTACCCACCTAAACTCTTAATATTGAACACTAAAGTTTGATGGCTGGTCACCAATATGAAAAACCTATAACATTTTTTTTCAACCAAACGTTTGGTAATGAGATAAAAAGACAACACCCATAGAATTTTTTTGTTCTAACACAAGCCAACAATAGCACTACATGAATGTTCGGTGATCGACATGTGTTTGATGATGGGCCAATTTACCCTAGTTGTGAAAAGGAAAAATAATCAATCAACACTAATATTATCACATTCAAATTTAATGTTGATGTTTGTTCCTCCCTCACCCATAAATAATAAATATTGGACAATATACACTTAGGAAGTATTTATATGCCACATGTGGCCAACCAATCAATACCGTTCAATGTTTTGCCACTTATTGACAAGATGCCACTCATTGACAAGAAGCAGTCTCTTTTTTTGTTTGGTCTTTTGAAACCTGCTATCTAGACACAAGTCTAAAAAACTAAACTCATTTTCACACAATTGTGATGCTTACTTCATCCAAAATTTCATTTCCATGCCATTTTACTATTGTTGCTAAAGATGCTTAAGGTGCATTCACACTTGGTGTTATGGACTAGTGTTGAGTCCCCTAATGTCATGTTAGTCATATACATGCCTCCTTAGATTCGTGCATGGGCCTCCTTTTGCGTGCATTGCACGCATTTAGGAAATCCGCAATTCACCTATTTTCGTACACATAGATTTTTGTAACAAACTGTAGGATTCGAAATGTCTTGGCGGCCAATTTAATGATTCATTATTAATGCTTCACAAGATGCTGGATCTGTTTTAGTCAACGAGTGCCTCTTTGCAAGCTTCCAATCTTACGTTGCGACAGCAGACATCCAACCTATCGAGTCTTGTGACTGAATTGAAGACAACTATCGGTGCTACCCATGAAACTAGCACTTCTCCTGATCCAGCATCTGATGCACTTGTTGAAGAAGAACATAATTCTAGCCTTCTTCTTATTAGGTACGGCCCGTTTACGTTGCTGTGAAATCAAGCAGAGCGGCATATTAAGGGAACCAATTTATTAGCGATGTCCATGGCAAATTGACTCCCAGCTGATGATTTGGAAGAGGTCACTAAAGATATTTCTCGAGTCTATGTTCAAGCTATGTACTCAGTCACCGCTATAATTACTGAGCGTGACGTAAGAAACCGAGAGAAGACCGACGTTGCTCCTCCAGTACTGCCACTTGAGATTGCGGGACTTTCAACTATCGAGTTTACGGAGTTACTGTTTGAACACGAGGAGAGGCTGAAGCATTTTTTTCCAGAAACTGTTGTCGAGGAAGTCGTCAGCAACGAGTTTGAGTAGCTTGTGCGATTGATATCCCGAGACTCAAACCTCAAGGCAGCTTTGACGAAAGGAAGCGAAGACTCTAATTTTGGGAAAGCATGGCGGCCACTCAGTAATTGTTTCCCCTACATGCTTCGCTTTGCAGCCGGTTTGGCCAACGTTATGCCTGGAACAATGACTGTGGAGGCTGATTTCTCGAACTCGAGAAAGATGATCATCGTTCTGCACTCACAAGCTTATTTTTGGAAGGCATATTGCATTCGAGGCAGCTTGAGAAGTTGCGACAAACCTTCAACGAGATGGCACTCCAAGAAGGGAATTAGCACCTCGTTGTCTTGTCTTCTTCCTCTTCCGCTGCTGGTTATTAGTTGTTATTAGTTGTAGAAGAAGACTGACTGCCTCTTATTATCTCCAGTAGCAGTGGTTAATAATAAGATTGGGGAGAACCTTAACCCATAGTTAATATACTAATGCACGAATCGCACGCCTTTAGAGGCAGCAGGTGCCCGAAAAAACATCGGAATCATATATTCGTGCGATTTCCGAACTTAAGGAGGCCTGGTCATATAGGACTTAAACCTACTTACCATAAAAAATTTATGTTAAGCTAACATTTACTTAACATTAAGCTATCAACTACTTGACATTGCATGCCACCTAGGATGCCACCTAGATTTTCATTTAACACTGACTTAACATCAAGTGTGAATGCACCATTAGTGATTGATGTAGTTTTCATTTTGTCCTGCATTATGAGGAATATTCCCAGGTGTTACTGTGAACTGTGAGTTCAATTTCTTTTGAAATTTCATGGGAAAAAATATTCCTATTTTAACTTATTGTTAGTTTGAACTCGCCATAACTGGCAGAGCAATTAGCTATGCCAGGAGCTGTCCTTGTTTAACAGTGTGTCCATTTTCTTGAAAACACACTGGTTATAGCATCCCCACCCACACCTGCTACCTATTTAGGCCTCTACAACATCCAACATACCTTGTTTATTATCCCCCCATTCCAACCAATAAACATAAAACAGTGGATTGGCACTATACAAATTGAGGGACTAATGAAGTGTCACCACCTAGGCTAATAAAAAACAGTCATTCCCATGTACTGGCCCACTTGGAGCGGACTGTATTATGGGTTTGTTTACAGTTTTGCGGTACTGAACTCGCTATAATTAGCTATAGCTTTATTTTACAGCCCCTTTTCCTGCTGTGGGTAGAGATGCTCTCTTACAGAACCTCTCTCATCAACCTATTGTTGCTGCATGCATTTTTCTACAGTAGAACTAAGATATGACTGTAGTGCGCCAATGCTTTTAAAAAGATTTATTGGATGGTAAAGTAAGAATTGCATTGAATTTTTTTTCTTACTGTGACAAACCTGATGAGTTCATGTCTGCAAAATGAAATGAATATGAAGATTCCATTGTTCTCCTGTTCTCTTTGTTCTTCCCTCATTGTCTTCTCTTCAAATGCACCATTGTACTCACACTACTACTGGGTTATGTCTACTTCTGACGCTCACCATTGTCGTTTCTCAGAAACCCATTTCTCTCCAAACTGGCTGCTGGTACAAGCAAATTGAAAATAACTTCTGGAGATTTTTTCAAATCCTTTTTTCCCATTCTACTTTCTTTTCCTTGCAATAGACTTATAATTGAGATTCTTAAATGCAGGGTTCGACCAGTAGTTAGTGAGTGTAAGGGAAAAGGCAGGTTCGAAGGGGGTTATGTATAGGGGAAGGCATTGCTGTTAGTGGCTTCTGACCCCAGACCTCAGGCTCCGCCCTTGGTCAAGGGCTAAAAGGCACTGACAGCAATGCCTACCTCTACATAACGATCCAAGGGCTAACAACTATGACAATGAAAACCAAGGCAGGGAGCTACAACAGATAATCTCCCACTCCAGGCTGGAGCATGAAAATGTGCCGTTGTAAGGTGCCCTGAATTTGCAATGTGCAAATTCCCTGAGTTTGTTATGTGAAAGGTAAGGTCCTTGGTGGAGGGCATTACCAAAATCGAGTCTTCACCTGACTATTGCCTCTTACTGTGGTAATGTCCTTATCCTCGGGGTTTAACCCCTCATAAAGAAAGAGGCCAAGATCAAACAAGACACATGTAGAATCGGTGGCTGATTTGAACCTGTATGATATTTGTGAACTAAGTGTACATATAGCATGAACTTTACAAAGTGTAAGAACCTTACTTGAGATGAAATATACCCTCCCTATTGTGGAGGTAAATTACACCAGATGCATGTTCCTCCGTTTTTCTCTGAATTTTTCCCCCAGTGCTTTGTGTTGCCTTAAGGCATTGCAATGAGAGGTAGCCCCTGACAATATAACCCCGAACATAGCTGATACTTAGTCAGCATAAAAAGCTGGTAGGGCAAGTTCAAATGGAATTACACGTAGGGTAATGCCTGAGGATCACGGCATTCCCCACAAAGGCTCACCCAAGGCAGAGCCAAATTGGGCCCTTTTTTCAGGAAATTCTCTGGCAAGGGGGTGTTGCTTTGCATAAAGATAAACCTTGCCTTTACTGCTTGCTTAGTATCTATAAAGTGTGTTTGAAAGCATAAGAATGCAAATGAATGGTGGCAAATCAAAGGTGCTTGAAGGATGATAATGACAGCAAACCAACGGCATTTGCAAAAAAGGAGATGAAAGGAGGCAAAGTGTAGGGCGGTACTGAGGAGTGCCAAAAGATGTTCCCCAGTTACCCATCGATAAGTGTGGTAAGTGTGAAAATTCCGGGTCCCAAGGCACACAGCCTAGCGAGCTCACAAAGAAGAAAAACCCTGGAAATAAAAATCAAGGATGGGAACCCATCCATCAAAAGTACAAGGCAAATGAGAACACAAGTAGACACAACCCAAAAAAAAAATTAAAAAATCCACAAAAATCAGGTAAAGACCTTATGCAAAGAGAACTCGTGGCTACAAAATGAAAATCAACGATAACAAAGAAGATCTAAGATGAAAGAGTTGTAATTTCTCACACATCTGCCGCAAATTGGCTACTGCCATAGGTGCACTAGATTTGATGTGTGGAAGAAGTGAGGAACCTTGACCAAGTGGAGCAACTCATTGAATAATTGCTATGGCTTGCACATGTTGTGGGGCTATGGACACGCATTGTCAATAGTAAGAAACAAGCATTGAGGGGATTAAAGAAAATCGTTGATGATGCGCAATAGTGATATGTGCACAAGTAGTAAAAAATGAATCAAAACAAAAATGAAGACACCCATATGTCTCAATAGCAAGGGGAATGAAGTCATTGCCTAGTGTTTGCTCAATGCATGACCATGTTTTCTCCTGAGCAGCCATCATCGTTGTAAATGTTGTCATTGTCAATGTTCATTGCACCATATTTATGCAAATTAGGTTAACAATGATGACATCCATCAAGGTTTGGAAGTTGTCTCTATTGATAAGGATATCCATTTGTTGTTGGGTGTGGTGAGGGCAAAGGTGGGAGACCTCCTCTGAACATGTGCTCCATTCTCCAAAATAATAGCTATGATAGTATCCTGAAGTGTATTCGTGGGTTATCGTGGGCAATGAAGCAAATGGGTAACTAGATCATCAATGGTATGACCACACTAACACTGTGAAAGATGGGCAACTATAGGATGTGGCAAACCATGACGGGTACATAATGTTGTAAGGAAGTGGGTTGGGGATAAATGAAATGTAGGTGTGGTAGGACAAACTAATAACTAAATGCCCCGTAGACCCATACATGAAGGCAAAAACACACAAGGGTGTTATAATTTTGGTAGATTAGAGTCCCTTTTAAAGTCCTTTTCTAATGTAGTTGAAAACTAGCTTAAAATATGAATTTTTAGATGATATTGAAAATAACATTTTTTTCCATTTCCAATTTCAAATCATGATGCTATAAGACATATATAAAATATTTCAAAAGAAACTATTTTAAAATAATTATTTTTAAATGTTAAAAAAACTTTTTAAATAATTATAGTTTTTGGAATTTTAAAAAGTCCATAACATAATAAAATAAAATCACGTTCCATTCATTCAATGAATATTTAGTTTCTTAAACATAATTCATCCAATGTCCCAAAGTTTCAAACACATAAGATTAACATAGTGTAAAATAAAAGTCCATATCCATGAGTTTTGTAGGTGTGACAAAAAATGTGGGCAAAATTTAAAAGTCCATCACTTGTTGGTTATCCAAGATTTTGATTTGAGTTTTTCATTTTTGAAAGGTTGATTATGATAACTTTAGATAAGTGAATCCTTTTTTTATTATTTTAATGGATCTTATTCTTGTACTTAAGGAATATAGGAAAAACTACCATTGTGACATCCATATAAGGTCATCTTAATGTGCAAATACCCATGAGTAGAAACGTGTTTGCATGATATCTAAAGGAACATCTACTAAAAGTGAAGCAAACTTTTGCTCGTGTAAATGATCTTCCAAAGAAGCTTGCAATTGGGGATAAAATTGAACCATTAGGCTCTCAAAGGGTGCTCTCAAAGGGTGCTCTCAAAGGGTGGGGCTTGAGAGCAAACAACCTAGGGTAAAAAGGTTCTAGTGTCTCATAGTGTGATTTGGAACAGGGAAGTGCTAGTTTCAACATATGCTGCTACATCCAAAAGAATAGGATGATCATCCTACTAGAAACAAATGATAAGTGTAGTAATGATTAGAGCCTAACATCCCAAGAATGCAAGGACAACAGTCCGAATTATAAAAGGGAGGCCAAACCTACCTAAAGAAACTAAAAAAATGGTTTGAAGATGAGTCAGGTGATTAATAAAACTACCAAAAGATCTCACACCAAGTCAAATCTCCAACGCAACTATGGTACAAGTATTAAACTCAATGTAATGTTGCAAAATACCTAAGGATGGAAACATTGTATGAAACAAATAGCCAAGGTGTTAGACATAGCACAATGAGAGCATCATAAAAACCACATGAAGATCTGCAAGCATAAGGAAACTAGATATTTCCCAAGATCTTCATGAAGAGCTTTAGCCACAAATGACTTAATGAATGATTTAGATTTCACCGATCTGCCCAAAATACAAAAACCCATGTCAAGAGTAAGAAAGCCAAGAAGAAGTGATATAAAGTGGTCCAACCCTTATGGAAACCAAGTTACACACTTTATTGGTTGCATTGAAAACCCCAATTTTGAAAACTTTTCTTGTAATTGTAAAAAACATGAACCTCATCTGATGCAAAGACCTACAATATGCATATCATTTGCCAATGAAGGGAAAACGCAAGTAGGGTGGATTGTTGTTATAGGGCAAAGAACATGAAGGTGAATTAAAATAAACAATGCTCCTCGCAATGGGTCCCCTTGTTGTGTACCTAATTTTGACAAAATGACATTGGATCCCCGTGTTGGGAAATTTGAAAAAAAATACAATGGGGATGGGTGTGTGTAAAATTGTTGAACAAATGGGAAAAGCCGATCCAGAGAATCAGGCAAAGATCATAACTCTTAAAGAATGGTTGATCATTAAGAAAGACTGTTTGTAAAAAAATAAAAAGAAATAGAAGTTACAAAATTATTAGTTCCAAGATGAAAAATGATGACCACAAATTATAATTTCTCTACCATTATGCTTTTTAAAGGTCCCTATTTTAGTGTTAAAAAGAGGGATGTGGTCTTTGTTGTGTTTTAGGGCATTGCAACAAAAACAATAATACCAGGAAAGTATAACCCCAAATTTAAAACACCTAACACAATTTTAGGATAAGTAACTTAGTTGGGGAACAATAACCCAATGAAAAAAAAACATCTTGTCCACACACCATCCATCCATGGTGGTGCCCTTATGGGTGTTGGTTCATTCTGGCCAAACTATGAATCCCTAATAAGACCTTTGCCCTTCTTTAGCATACAATATAGGCATGATTTGAATTCACCAACCTCAAGGTAACTTATAGATTTGTAAGCGCCTTAAAGGCTAGGAGGAAGATTTCCTTTTATAAAGGGCTTGAGTGACCCAACACCCACCAATGCACCAGTCTCGTTTTTCAAATTGGGTGATGAAACACAAAACTGGTTTTTTTTTCGTTGCCCCCTTACCCCCAACTGTCCATGCTACTTACCCCTCCTACTCACCTTTCCTTCTTACCTACCCCTCTTATTATCAACCTCCTTCCCCAACCCTAAAACTAATTTCCTTCTTCCTCCTTTTCTTTTGGTATAAGTGAAATTTAAATTATTGTAGAATATTTCACATTACTATAACATATTTGCATTTCACATGCATATGTTCACTATTCCTATCTTAAGTCTTAACAAACTTAACACTACCATTCATTCCAACATCAGATTCATGGTTATTACATATAACCAAAATTTACACTTCATAATAGATTGTAAAAAACTCTAAAAACAAGATTACAATTCATTTCATCATAATCTGATACACACAAAAGATGAACATAGAATTCACTGTAGAATTTTGAATCCAAATACAACATAATCCCATGTTTTGTTGAAAAAAATCCAAAAAAAATTAAAAATTTGTGCTATATTAAAACAAAGTTTGTGGTTTTCTATTGCAAGTACCTATAGCTCCTCACACTTTTTTCTAAACTTCGTGTCTCATCTTCTTCTCCTACTGTTCTCTAGAACTCTCACCTTTTGAACTATCCCAAGTCACATCATCATGATCAAAACAACAAAAATTCAAAATTCAAACTCATAAAGTTCCCTAATTAGTCCTTATCCTAACTACCTTGTTCATCCAAAATAACATATTCATCCTACCCCCTGAACATTACCCCCTTTGTACTTTGAATTCCATCCCCAAAATCCTTGTAAAATGACAAAAATGAAATTAGAGTTTGTTATATCCTTTTAAACATTTGTTTCCCCTACTATAGTTTTATAATCCCAATCTACATAGAAACTAGTGGTTTTACATCTACGTTTTGTTATGCAATTCAAATCTCCTCCCACACTAATTCAATTTGTGATTCTATTTCCAGATGTTGTATCTTGGATATCTTTTTTTCTAGTGGTGGAATAACCTCCACCTTTTCTTGTTCTTGAATTCCCTTTGGTTCTTTCTCTTTTTAACCCCTCCTCTAAGGTCCTATGGTATCTCTGGTTATACCTCCTCCTCTTGGGATGTTCCACTTTTGAAGTCTTATGATTCCTCAATCTATACTTCCTCTTCTTGAATTGTTCCATTAGGCCTTGCTTCAATTTTTTCATCTTGGCTTGATATCTCTATACTTGTTAGATTGCCACAAATGAAATCTAGAAAATTCTTTTGATAAGCTTCCAACTTGTACTTCATAATTTTTTCATCAGCTTTATGCTAAGTTAGATTCTTCTCGAACTCCTTTATGAAATATTCTTCTGCAACCTCCCACCATTCCTTAGATTTTGCCTCAAAATCCTTCTTTTTATTCTTCGTCCTCATCAAGGTATAGTATTACAACATCTGTTCATAATCTTTTAATCTTTTCTTGATATCAGCTAGATCCAAACTCTTCCTTTATTCTTGTGCCCTCTCCAACTATGCTTGCAGGTGTTGCAAAGTTCTTTAATACTCATTCTTGTCCTCCATAAACTACTCTCTTTTTGCCTTTGCTATCTTTATTTTAAAGCTTGTTAAACTACAACAAAGATACGTTCTTCAAATTTGTCAATTCCAAATCTGTCAGAACATTCTCCTTCTCCTTCTTTTCTTTAGTCAATGCTTCACTTGACTATCCAAATCTTCTTATTGTTTATTATGAAGAAATAGGCTTATGTCCATTTCCTCTCTATGGTTTCCCAGATTTTAGCCTTCTACTTTAAATTCTATAATTCTTCATTTTGCGTCTTTAGCCATGTTGTGCTACCCTTGAGCTCCTCATTCCCATCCTGTAGTTTCTTAATGAACACTTTATTTTTCCGCTCAACCTTTGTCTTGTTCTTCTTTTAGATTTCCACGTTATGTTTATACCCCTTCTAGAAATTTCTCTCCTTATCCAATTCCTCCTGTAACATTGCTTTATCCATCTCCCCTATAACCAATTTTTTCTTCAAAATGTTTACCTCTAGAGTCAAATTCCTCATATTCAGACTCACAATTGCCATGGTTTGAAATAACACAACTGCCTTATTTGCTTTCATTACTTCTGTAGTTACCTCCTCCACAGACTTTGGTGTACTTGTTTGTGTTGTAAGATCTCCAAATCCTTTTACAGATGATCCCAACTCCTATAGCATTCTTCTCCCTAGTTCAAATTCAAATGGGAATCCCTTGGCAGATTTTGGCCTACTAGATGGTACTTGTAATTCTACTGGTCTAAACTTTTCAAAAGTAAGTTATGTCGCCACTCTCTTCGTTTGTAGTTTAATAGCCTATAAACCTTATTGTGTCTGTTGTTGTTACTACTGCAAATGTTATTATAAATGTTGAAAATGTTTTGAACTTGCAATGGTCTCCATCAAATATTCACATACATCCCTTTTAAAGTGCAGATGTTCCTTACCCTCTGGAAACCTTATGTCATGTTCCCTCTTAACTCCCTGGCTTTGTTCCCTCAACTATCCTTCTTGTGGCAATGTCATTTGTGGTATCTTTTGTGACGCGCTCCCAAGTTCCTAATTAGACCCAAGATGGGTCTAAGTTACTCAAACAACAGAATTGTGAGGAACTCGGGACACACTCCCAACTCTCAGCACTAGAAGGGGTAGAGGGGCGTGCTGAAGCTCTAGGATGGGATTAGGACGAGTGAGAAGCTTTAGTTACTTACTCGAACATGCATCAAACCAACCAACAAGTTAGTTAGTTCACTTTCTGGAGCACCTTTAGTGTTAGGACAAGCCACGAGCAACTTTGGACTCATAAAACTCACCATGGCCCGAACTCAAGGGAAGCCACCACCTTCCCCCATATAGTATTCTCTGTGTCTCTTCGTGGCATTTAGATTCGAATGGTTTTTTGTCTCGGGACTCCCAAATAGGAGTCCCAAAATTGTCCCGGTTTGGATTCTTGGGACTTTGTGAGGTCATAACTTTTTGCTCAGACCTCCAATTGGGATGAGGTCTGAAGCAAACTTGTAGCTCTCCTTGAGAGCTTTCCAATGGTGTGTCATACTGCACCTGCACGCACCGGGGTTGGGTCGATTCCCGACTTTTAGTGGTCGAGAGTCAAATTGCCAATTTGACTCCTGGCCCTTCTTTTTGCCATAACATGTGCTGCATATGTCCAAATGGCCCATGCAAGCCCATTTTCGACATTGACACTTCGATAGTTTTCCAATGATATAAAGAACATTCTAATGCGAGGTGTTTTGACCTTTACAATTGAACTCTAAAGTTTCGGGAGTCCCAGAGGAGTCTCGAATCCCCCTTTTTGGGAGTGTGAGTTTCATCCTCACACTCTCTCAAAGTAGGGTTGTGACATCTTGCCTTTGTTCCTTCAATTGTCTTTCTTCTAGAGATGTCATCTATGGTATTGTTGTAATTTGTCTAACTACATGTACCATTGTTGGCATTGTAGATGGTTCCACTCTAGCCCTCATGATTTTTTGTGCCCTCAAATTTGTGCTCTCATGTTCGTTCTTCACTCTTGAACCTAAGGCTCCTCCTTCCTCAACTTTGTTTTTCTTTTTGAGAACACTTCTTCGAAAATCTGTTGTAGTTTTTTTTTCTGTTCTCTAGTGTTGTCTACATCTCCTCCCTAGTTCTTTTACCTTGGCCGGTGGTTTCTATGGATTGTCCTTTTGATGCACAAATAGATACTAAAAGATTTTTACCAATACCAAGGCAGATTAACATGTATCTTTCTTATCCCCCTTATTTTCCTTAACATACTCATACCACATATCCAACTCGCTAAACAAACTATTGAATACTATATGTGCCCAATCTACCTTCTGCCCCTTCTTTACTTTCACCAATGTAATAACATTTTTGTTATTAAATTATTATACCTTGTCCCTTTGATAACTGATAGATATAATGGCAGGATATGTGATAGAGTATGGCAGACCTAAACTCTTTGCATTCCATTGATTTGTAGAAGAATTTGCAGGTGCAAGTCACAACTCTATAATGCTTGAATTGCTAGTGATTTATTGACATGTCCTTTCGGTTCTTTTACATACCCCTCCGTACACTCCAAAAACATCTACAATTAGTTGTTTGCTAATTACATACACCTTATCCTTATGCCCAAAGTAGATATCTACACCCTTCATCAAGAATGTGTTTGGAAATTCCAACATTACATTGGGCATTGACGCTTTCCACCCCATAGAAACAAAGGAACAAGCCTTACTTTAAAAACTAGTCTTCTTCCTCAACAATATCTTCCAATTCTCCATATGTTCTACATGTTTGTCATAATTTTGTTTTGTCTATGTCCACATGAATCGTTTAGGGTCTAGAATTTTAATGTCGTTCTCCAAAAGTGTAGCTTTGTCCAGGATTGCGCGTCTTCTCTTTGCTACCGCTTCTACTTCATGTTGCTCCATCTCCATCGCCCTTTGTTGTGTTTCTACCATTGTCTACACCTCTGTGGCTTGTTGCACTTTCAACTACACTTCTATGAATAGTTGTTCTTCCTTCACAACAATGTTCTCCTCCCTTGCATCCTTCTGCATTATCTGTGCTTCCACAAAATGTTACAACTTCATCTTCCTTCAATTCTTCAATGCACATCGGATCTACTGATGTAGCTCTTGGTCCTATTTACTCTCTTGCACACCAACAATGTCTACTTTTGTGTAAAAACTCAACTATAGATGTTCCAATTATATTTATGTCTTGAATTATTTATTGCATAAATTATATTTTTTCATTATATGCCTTCCCTTCTGCACATTGCAAAGATGATGATGAATGCAACGGCAACTTTACAACCAACGGTTGAATATTCAACGCTCCTCTATTTATTCTTCTTAACTCCTCTTTTATTTCTGTTCTTCTTAACAATTCTGCTTCCTCTTCCTACCTTCGTCTATGATCACTCCTCTCCACTTCCTTTTCCCTTACTATTTGTTGTAATTTTTCAATTGCACTCTCTAAACTCATATTGCTATGAACTCCAAAACTTTGGAAACACGCATAACTTTTAGCAACAAACACAAATTGCTTTTGATGGTTGCCCCATTTTTTTTTGTCCTTGAACATCCCGCTTGTCACATTCATTTTTTCATTTGCCCACCGTCTTTTAATTAATGCATGATCCTTGAAATTAATACGACCCATCACTACAAGTTTATGTGTCCCTTGTATAGCCATGTGGAAGCACTTATGATCATGATTATGAATGAATGTCACAGATTTCATCTTCTGATTACTCCACATCCGTAAGCTCCCTACATTATTTTTACTAACTCCATTTTGTTCACCTTGTACACTTTTTGTTGACAGTGCCCATTTACGTGATGATTATGAGAACACATCTGGTGACTATACTAATTTTTTAGCTAATTGTGCCCATAATTTTTATGATTGTGCGAATACTTTTAGTGATTGAGTGAATACTATTGTTGATTCAACTGGTACACCTAACATATCATCTTTAGATCTTTGCATCCCAAATTTCGCACTTTTGCAATTATTATTCATCTATAGATAAAAAACAAACACTATGTTCACCATTAGATTTATGATCTATTTTTTATCTTCAACATTTTTCATCTATGGTTCCTGTATTTCACATCCTTCATCATCCTCTTCTATGTCAAAATTTGCTTCCTAAACTCCACCTGCACTTTATTCCCAATATATTAACATCTATTTTTATTTTTTTTGAACTTCAGATTCCACGTATTTATAAGGTTTGAGCTTATTCACATTGACCAACACATGGTTAGTTTCAAACTTCTCAATGGTCAGTAATAACACATTGTTATTTGGCAACACATACTATATTATGTACAATCCAAATCATTTCCAAATAAACTTCCCTAGGTGTGACTTATTGCCCTTTGGAAACCACAAAACATAAGCACCAAAACTAAACTGTTTATTTGGATTCTTTCGTTGACTCCATAATGCTCTATTCCACTATAAAATTCCTGCAATTTCTACAACTTACATTCTAGCTTCTTGCAATTTTTTCGAGCTTTGGAATTCGACTAAGTAAAACTTTCATTAGAGTACTTTCTTTCTCATTTCCACTAACAATTGGAATGATGTATTCTATGGGCATTAATGGATGTAATCCATACAATAATTGATATGGTGTATACCATGTTATTACTTTGTATGCAGTGTTGTATGAAAATAACACTATAGACAGATGCTCAAACTAATCTGTTCTATTTTCACTAACTAACTTGGTCAATAGTGTTTCAAGTACCTTGTTAATAGACTTAGCTTGCCCATTCCCCTAAGGATAATAAGTTGTAGAACTCACATGTTTCATTAGAAAATGATTTGTCAAATATTTGATATCATCATTAATGAAATGAACTCCTTGATCTATGACTACAGTCAAAGGACATCCAAACCTAGTTAATATGCACTCATACATAAATTTTTTTATGACTACTACTGTATTAATTCTTAATGCTCTTGCTTCCACCCATTTAGTAGCATAATTTGTGGCAACAATTTTGTTCCATGTATATATTCATGTTAGCTTAATTGGCCCCACAAAATCAAGTCCCCATTTCATAAATGTTTCCTTTGGAAGACTTGTGACCAACTTTACAAGATTTTGAGTTGCCAATCCTCTTGTTTTTTGACATGCATCACAAGATCTATAATAATCATGCACGTACATGTACATAGTTGACCACTAATATCCAACATCTAGTATCTTCCACTGCATTATTTCAATTGCAAAATGTCCTCCTGAAGGTCTTTCATGTAGTTCTTTCATCACCATCTATGAATCTATTGTTCTCAAACATTGTCACAGTCTATTGTCGTGGCGCATTTTGTATAATTCACCATGCTTCAATGTAAAAGGCTTTGGTCTCTTGACCAATCTCTGCTTCTATTGCACCAATAACATGCCATCAAGCTATCCTATTTTCAAAAGAAAAATTTACATCATTCAGCCATTTAGGCCCTATATAAAACAAACTTGCATCTATGGTTTGATCAAGCGCACGTGTGGGTTTTGTAATATTCAATAATCTTGACAAGGCATCTACAACTACGTGAGTTTTTCCTGGCTTATATACTACTATGAAATCATATTTGAAGAACAATAATAACCATTTAGTTATTTTCCCAAAAACATGTGGTAAGTTGACCAAATAGATCAATGCCATATGATCTACATAAAAAACAAACTTATTGCCCAACAAATAATGTTTGAACTTGTGTAAAGAAAAAACCATTGCTAAAGCCTTTCTTTGTGTTATGCTATAATTATCTTCTGCTCTATTCAAAAGCCTAGAAGCATACACTATTAGTTGATCACTCTTCCTTGTTACATTTTGAGAGAACATAACCCCCACAACTAACAAGGACGCATCTATATGAACATAAAATTCCACCTACCAGTTTGGTGATATTAATATCAATGTTTCAATATACTTATGTTTAATCAATTCCCAAGCCTTCTAACATTCTTCTATCCAAAGAAAAGTCTTTGTCTTTTTGGTCAATTTAGTGATAGGTGCCATAATAGTAACAAATTTTTTTATAAAACATCTGTAAAATTCTGCCATCCCATTGAATACTTGAATCTATTGGGGATTCTTAAGTGTTGGCATGTTTACTATTGCTTATATTTTCTTTGGATTTGGTGGTTTCCCTTCTTTGGAAACAATAAAACCCAAAATCATCCCTAAAAATACCATAAATGCACATTTGTCTAGATTTAGATTAATGTCATATTCTCTACACTTTTGAAAACATAGTTTAAGCTTTTGTTGTTGACTCTTCATGTCATTATACACTATAAAATCATCCAAAAATATCTTCATAAAACTGTCCAAATACTCTCAAAATGCTTTGGTCACAACTCTCTGATATGTTAGAGGTCCATTTTTAATTCCAAACGACATCACCTTCCATATAAAAGCCCCCCAATCAATAAGAAATGTAGTCTTATATCTATCCTCTAAAGCTATAAATATTTGATGATATTTTGAATATCCATCTAAGAAAGAATATGCCTCATTCCCTGTTATTGTGTTTAGCACTTCATTTGTGAAAGGTAATGGGTATGGATTCTTCTTTGTGGCTACATTTAGATTTCTAAATCTATACAAATTCTTAGCTTGCCATTTTTTTGGGTACTACTACTATGGGTGACAACCATGTTTTCTATAGATTCAATGAATCCAGTTGCTAACAACTTATCTATATCTTGTTTAACTACTGTAGCATAGTTTGGATTTAATTTGTATTTGGCTTAATGTGTCGATGGTATAGTAATGTCCAATTCAATTTTGTGTTGTGTTAGTTCTAGTGGACTCCTTTTCAGATCTATATATGTCCATGCAAAAACATCTTTGAATTCCTTCAATAATTGCTCCACTTCCAACACCTTACCTATTTCTAGCTATGCATTAATCTTCACCATGTGTGGTTTTGCATCAATTCCCATATTGAGCTTCATCAATTGTGAATCTTCAGTTAATGTCTATCCAACTATCTACAATCCATGTGCTTTGATTTTTCCTTTGTTTCATCCACCACAACACTCCCTAGTTGATGTCTATAGCACATATCTGGATACGCCTTATCTTCCAAAGTTATTTCTAGCTCATATTTGTTACTAGGTATCTTTTTTTTTGTGCTCTGTACATCAGATCCTTGTTCTAAAATACTAGTTTTCACATTTATATCCATGATCCCCACATCTGTGGTTTTCACAGATTGAATTGTCTTAGGTAAATTGATTGTTCCTATGGAAAACAATTATGGTTTTGTAGCAAAGTTGATATCTTCTTCTTCATCTGTGATGCCATTTTAATAATCATAACATAGTAACACTTTTGGTTTTCTTACTTCACCTCCCAAATGTTTGGTAACTGTATTGTTTTGACTATCCCATTCCTTTGTATGGTAACAATGTTACTTCCCTAATCATGTGCCACTTTAACATCCCTCAACCATGGTCTCCCAACAACATGGAATAATTAAAATCTACCATACCATTCTAAAATACATTAAATGTAGTTATGTAAGGAATACCATGAACATATATCTTCAAATCTTTGATGAACCCCACTAGTTTTGTGGTTGTTTGATCTACCATCCTCGTATTATATGGTGCATGTTTAGGCTTTGGAAGCCCCAACCTCAATCTCAACTGTTGTGTGATAATATTAATTCTTAAACCTCCATCCAACAACACATCCTCTATTGTATTCTTCCCAATCTGTACCTGGATAATTGCCATATGATTATTTATTGCTATAGCAATTGTCCTTACTTTTGGTACTAAAAAACCAACTTGTTTTTCTATGGTTGTTTTACTTACATTTTGAGTTTTCTCTAGTTTCAACTTTTGCCAAAGATATCTCTTTAGCTCATGAGCTATTTTAAACAATTGTCTTAAATTCAAAGTATAATTTGTTTCTAACATCTGCTTATTAATGTCCAAAAAAATCTCTTCTACTGTGATATGTTTCCTTTGTGAATTCACTACTTCCTAATATTTGTATGTGTCCATAGGAGTAACATTTGGCATACCCAACCAAGTTGTGTTCCATCCTTCTATAGATGTGGATGGCCTTTCTGATTAGGTTTGTGTTTTTTAATCTGTTGAATTGTCTCCACCATTGATTACTTCAACCGCTCTTCATTTTCCTAATCAACAACATCTTTGCTTTTCTTGACTCTCTATCCTTGAACACCTATTCTTCATTTACTTTACTTCTTATGGTAACATTAACATCCACCACATTCACATCTTTAATGACTATAAATATATCAGCAACAAGTTGGGTAATCTGTCATTTTATGTCCATTCAAACCATAGATGTGACATGCATGTGAAGATGTCTTTTGTGTTTTTTAACTTGGTTGTGCTGCCGCTGTGTTTGCCACTGTGGTTTGCTCTTTCTTCTTTCTGCATGTCTCCACATTGTGATTTGTCATCCCACACTTTGTGCAATGTTTGTCAGTCTTCCTTGTATTACTTTGGGTTTTTACTAATGTTGCATATTTGGTACTATGTTGACGTGATATCAACAATGTTCTAGTTTGCGATTACCCATTGGTGTCCATTGTGGTGTAGTATGTGGATGTGAATACCCCTCTGGTTTGTTGCTCCTAGTTTGAATAGATGGACGAATTTGTTGACATTGTGGTCCCAATTAGCTTCCCAACTCCATGCTTCAAAATTTGTTCTAGACTACATGATTTCCTAATTCATGTTCATGTGGTTGATCCATTAATGCTCCTGCCACATTTTGTAACTCCACATGCCTAGCAATACTTATTCTGATGTGAAAAAACACAAAAGGACAATCCATGATTACATGTCCTTTTCCCTCACAAAATGCATAAACCCTTGAAAGTAACCTAATCATCTCTGAATGCATAGATTCATGATCATGTGTCTCAGTTGTGTACCTTGTTGGATCCAACTTTGGATTCCCTTGATGAATATGACTACAATACTTCATCCAACACATTCACCTATGCCTCTGCCTACTCAGATGATCTTGGGTAATTTTCTTCAATCTCCTCCAACACATCAACATTGGTGTTTTCATCCACCTCCCAGTGTTCCACTAGTTCATAGTAATCTAGAGATGTAGACCGATACACAAACTTGGGTTGTATACTTCTTTTAACATCCCTCTTTCAGTTAGTAATACCAACTTTAGACTTGAGATTTCTTGCGATTGATCAAGTACTATAGAAGTCCTTGTTCCATTTTGATCTTTATGATTCTGAACCATAGATTGCGGTTGAAAAATATACTATATTTACTCATTTGAATGAGTAGTTGACTGCATCTCTCTTCATGGAGATCGTCATTTAGAACTATACCTTTTCTAAAGACCCCCAGTCCATACATCCCATCGTACCACTTCTTGTGGTAGTAATGACCTACGCCTCATAGGCCTTTCCTCTATTATCAAAACTTGTTTTTCCAACGTCAAATTTTGAGATAGGGTTTTTGTAAACCCTGCATACTCTTTTCCATTTTCAAAATTATCTTCTATTTGACTTTCAATAACTTGTTGATTTGTTTCTAAGTCCAATTGTCACTATAAACTTCGAGTCACCATCTGATCATCTTGTTTCACAATTCTTCGTCTTTAGGGTCTATAGATCACTCTATAGTCCTTATGGTGTCAACCACATAAACCTCTAATACTTTTTAACATACCCTTTAAAATTATGAATTGAGGAAAAAAAAAAACAACATGATTCATCTGAACATTCGTATCTACAATATACAACAAAATTTGTAGAAAACCTTCCCATTACTAAAAGAAATAATAGGAAAAAATTTGCCCCACAAGATGGTCGCTAATTGGTATAAATGAAATTTAAATTCTTGCAAAATATTTCACATTACTATAATAACATATTTGCATTTCACATGCATATGTCCACTATTCTTGTCTTAAGTTTCAACAAACTTAACACTACCATTCATTCCAACATCATATTCATGGTTATCGCGTATAACTAGTATCTGCACTTTAAAATACATTGTAAGAAACTTCAAAAACAAGATTATAATTCATTTCATCATAATTTAATACTACAAAAAATTCACACTAAAGATGAACATAGAATTCAAGTCTATGCTTCCCTATATTACTGAAAACATGAATCCAAATCATAGCATAATCCCATGTTTTATTGAAAAAAATCCAAATAAACATTTAAAATTTGTGCTATATCAAAACAAAGTTTGTGGTTTTCTACTACAAGTACCTATAGCTCCTCCTACTCTTTTTTAAACTTCGTGTCTCATCTTTTTTTCCTTCTATTCTCTAGAACTCTCACATGTTGAACTACCCCAAGTCACATCATCATGATCAAAACAACAAGAATTCAAAATTCAAATTAACAAAGTTCCCTAATTAGTCCCTATCCTAATTGCCTTGTTCATCCAAAATCACATATTCATCCTAGCCCCTTAACATCTTTTTCTTCTTATTTGTTATAGCACTACACAACAACTTCCTCTTCTTCCTTTTTTTTCTTCTTCATTGCAACAACACACAACAACTTTTTTTTCGTCTTTGTTATAGTAGCACATAATAACTTCTTCATTTTCCTCTTTTCTTTTCTTTTTTGTTGGAATGACATGCAATTCAATGTGTAATAGCTCCATGTGTGCGCATGTTTATTTTTAAAAGTAGGTTTGGTGAGTGTGTACATGAGTTGCCATTGTTAGAGGAAGTAAGTTCTTTTTCTTTTTCTTTTCATTTTTGTGTGTGTGTGTGTTTTGTGTGTTTTCCTTTTCTTTTTCTTGTTTTTTTGGAGGAAGGATAGGTGAGTTGGGTGTGTACAAAAGTTGCCACACTTAAAGGTGCCATTGTTGGAATTATGCCTTTTTTTTTCTCCTTGTTCTTTCATTATTATTTTTTGTTATTTCTTTTTATTTTTGTTTATTTTTACTTTCTTTGCATCTTATCTTTTTGTTTTTGGTTTTTTTTTTGGTGCTTATGTTTTTTGTTTATTTCTTTTTTATATACCTTTTTGTCTCATTTTTTGGTCATTTTTTTGTTTTTTTTTCCTTTGTTATTTCCCCCCCTCTGTTTTTCCTTTTTTTTCCTTTTTGGATAAGGACACACACAAATGAGCCAACAAGTCTAAGGCTGTTTTGCTTGGGAAGGGATGCATGCTGTGAATTTTTTAAAATTGGACCACATGGTAGACAATGGGTGGAATATTAAAGTCAACATTGTAATGGACATATGTTGATAAAATTTTATTTAGTTCATTTAATGATCACAAAAACAAATTCAAATTTTGTGACAAGTTTCTTATTCGCCCCAATGTGCATGTGTAATTTACATCACTTGTGAAAGTCGTCTTTACCTATTAATCATGACGACTTTCACTAAACCCTAAAAACTTACTCAACATTGAGCCTCTAAACATTCTACTCTAGACAATGGGAATCCAAGTTGGCTTGTCAAAGCTTCAAATGTACACTTTGCTGAACATTTCATTGTTGTTTAAACTTGTGAAGTTCAAGCTTGAGCTACTTGTCCATCAAAATCAAAATTTAAAAAATCATGCCAAATTGGAACTTGTAGTGATCAATGTGATAATCAATGACTGTAACTTGTTAGTTTTCTTAAAAGTAGAGCATAGCTACTAATTGTAGAGGTGCAGTTGGTTATAGAATTGTAAAGTTACATATTATAAAGGTCATGTAGTTCATTACACAATTTTGGAGTTATAGATTGTAAAGGCACAACTTGGTATAAAGTTGTAGATTGAAGTGTAGAACATAGTTGTAGAGATCTAGAGTTGTAGATTGTAGAGCAAAGTTTTAGAATATTAGTTCAAGTTTCTATTACCCTAAAGGTTCTCAAGGTGTGTGGTGGCAACCCAACTTTTCAAATGTTTGAAGACAAAGTAAATTTAAATGCTCTAAGAACAACTTCGTGCATGTATAGAAGATTGACAAATATGCACAACATAGATTCTAGAAACTCATGTTTAGGAGCTTAATTCTTCATACTTTTGCAGGGGGGTGAAAACACACTAGGGTGTCACAATTTCTGTGGATTAGAGTCCCTTTTCAAAGTCCTTTTCTAGTGTAGTTGAAAATTGGCTTAAAATATGAATAATTAGATGATATTGAAAGTAATATTTTTTTTCCATTTCCAATTTCAAATCATGACACTATAAGACATATAAAAAATATCACAAAATATTTTTTTTAATAATAAATTTTAAATGCTTAAAAGGGTTTTTAAAATAATTATAATTTTTGAGATTTTAAAAAGTCCATAACATAATTAATTAAAATCACATTCCATTCATTCAATGGATCTTTAGTTTCTTAAACATAATTCATCTAATATCCCAAAGTTTCAAACACATAAGACTGATACGTTGTAAGATAAAACTCCATATCTATGAATTTTGCAAGTGTGACAAAAAGTGTGGGCAAAATTCAAAAGTCCATTTACTTATTGGCTATTCACAATTTTGATTTGATTTTTTCATTATTAGAAGGTTGATTATGATAACTTTAGATAAGTGAGTCCCTTTTTTTAGTATTTCAATGAATGCTACTTTATTTATTTTCTTGTATCTAAGGAATACAAGAAAAACTACTATTGTGACGTCCATATAAGGTCATTGTAGTGTGCAAACACCCAAGGCTAATTTATTATGCTTCTATACATGACCATTCAAAGTGCAAGCAATTGCACATGGTCATGACCTAATTCACAATGTTTTATGCATTTAATTTTTGATGTCTATTAATTGAAACAATGCAAAACACGAACATGAGTATAAACGCATTAGCAATGTTGTGTGGGAGACATTGAACATGTGCTGAAATGGTGACAAGGAGTTAGCATGGGGAGGAGGCACAAGTATAAAAAACGAGCATGAGGAGTTCTTCACTCCCCCGGAAAGTCTAGAAAAAGGTGAGCTTGAACCTTCAAAAGTTGATAGCAACCTTAAAATAGATAAAGTGCCTAGGTTGCCTAGGCCTTTTATATATCTATAAGTGAACTCTTTCTTTCATGTTGTTGTGGTTAAACAATTAATGAGCTTAGTTAGAAATCTAGAACAAGTTCTCGCATCTAATCAATAGAAAGTTCAAAAAACATGTTGTATGAAACCATAATCAGGTAGTGTTTTTAGTTTTGAGAATATTATTGTGAACAGGGGCTTTTACCAAAATTTGATAAGAGTTTAGGTTTAAATGCTGGTTCACAGTCTGCTTTTGAAAGTTGTTAAAAAAAATGATGGTAGATCCTAACTTTTATGTATACTCTTGAAAGTTCAAATTTGCTCCTAGAAAACCAAAAGGATCATCAAAAGACCATCAAGCCAATCAAGTCATAGAGCTAGGTACTCTTATTACAATCAAATTTAGTTATATACACTTGATGTTTTCCTTTTGTTAATGCATGGTGTGATGCATATGGACCATTGTCAAGTTTTTTTGAAATAGTAATCTATGATGGATTCTGGAAGCTTATCACACAACTCAAGTACATTTGATTCAATCTTTTGTGAAAATACAAATTCATTTATTTTGGAAAGTATTTCTAAGATCAAATGGTTTATTGAAGCAATGCATAGTGCTTGTTAAAGAAACATGAAATATTGTCTGGTTCATGACATCTTGTGGATGCTACTTAATATGACAAGTTCTAGCTTGATTAAACATCTTTACTGAAAGACTAAGTAATTATTGTGTGCATTTGTGTGTAGTGGTCAAATGAGCGTTTGCATTTCTTACCACTCCAAGAAAGTAGGGGTTGTTGAGGTGCACCATTTAAGGAAGGATTGTTTTCCTTAGCAATCCATTAGGGGAAGGGCTACTTAAATGTAGCATTCTATGGTACTTAAGCAGTGACTATTTTCCTTAATAATCAATTATCAAACAAGGGGTTCTCAAGTGCAATAGTGTGTGTTGCTTAAGGAGTGACTATTTTCTTCACCAATGCATCAAAGCAAAAGGTCGTTGCGAAAGTAGGGCCAAGTGCTTCCACAAAGTAATAACTACTTTCTTAAACCCCCTTCCTTTAGAATCATTGCTTAGTAATGATTTTGATTCCTTTCTAAAGGTAGGGTCCTTTTTTTTAAAGTTGGAAGGACAAGTTGCTAAAAGCATGTGCAAGTAAAAGGATAATGTCCTTCATCAATGAAATAATACCTTTTTGGCTACTTTGATGTTTGGTTTATAAGGAATCATTTGGCACTAACTAATCATGTTTCATGTGAATAAAATTCGCAAATGTGTAGAATATGGGGATCAAGGAAGAGAAGGAAAGGAAGCCAAGGAAAGCTAGGGATATTGAGAATGAATATCCCAAATGGCCATGGGTTGAATATAAATTTTAGGATGCCAAGTTCTTTGAAGAAGTGAGGAAGTTGCCAGTTAAGGGATTGGATCCCAAAGGGGAGATAATTGATAAGTATTTAACAATTGTTATTATTGCCCAAATATTTAATTTGGCAATGTTCATAAGTTCAAAATCACAAATCCCTTGTTGATAGAAGAGGTAAAAAAAAAATTGGAAAACCTTTACTGGAAGATTTATAGCATTGGCCACATTATGAATAATGAATTATACCTATGGATGGTGAAGGGGTGGATAGTAGAAAACAAGGGTAATGATGTCAATTGGGTAGAAGTAGCAACTACCCCTGCTCGAAAAAAAACATGACATGTAAGCTCAAGTTCCTTGCCAAAACCCCTTGGTGAAAAGTCAAATTGTAGTGATGGTGTAAACAACCATCAAGTTTAGGTACGTCTTTTCAACTCAATGTTCTAGCATTGGAACTAGACACCTCAAAGCTTGGGGAATTTGATCTTATCAAAAGACCTACAACATTGCAGGAAATTAAAGGTGTGGAGAAACTCATGGACTTCAAGCATGACTTGCAAAAAATCAGCAAATCATTCTTGACACAATTGGAGGAAAAGAAATAGAAGTTTTAAGAAAGGTTGGTGGCTTTGCGGTACAATATGGATGATTGAATGGCTGAATTTTTGAAGGTGCAAAATAGTATGAAGGAAGTTGAAGCAACACTTTTCAAATTCAAAGAAAAACACAATATGCTTGAAGTCCATGTATTTCTTTTGAACAAATTCCACATGCAATCAATTCTAAGGTATTTTCTTTTTCTAACTTGTCTTTAATCATCATTCCTAGGAAGTAATGTACACAATTGAACACACATAATGTATTGAAATTTATCCTCCCATCAATTTGATTATTGAAAATTGATTGTTGATTTTTTTTCAAGTAGGAAATTCATGTTCCAAGCAATGTGGATGCGACTGAAGTACTTACTACATCAGTGGATGCCAAATCTGATATTGAGGCTAGTGAATTGATGAAAAAGAATCAAGTGAAGCTGGAGAAGTAGTTGGAAAAATTGAAAACTTTGGTAGAAGACAAACAAAAATTGGCATTCAAGGGAAAACTTTGTATGATGAAACAAAGATTGACTACTAAATTTTCGAACAAGAGTTGGAAAGGATATTTTTTCACATGGGTCAGCAACAAATTGAAATTGAAAGCATCCGACTCCAATGTGACAAAATGAAATGAGGCATTGGCATGTCTTTTAAGCCTAAGCCCATTATGCATTATGAAAAAGATGTGGAGGAGAGTGAAAGGGCTTTCGTCATTGTTAAACCCTGTGGATTTTGTAATCAAGGGTTTCATTACATGATGTTGTTATTACTTCATGCAAATAAACATTTCACCCATTCACTAGTAGAAATATTGTTGCATGTAACTATCGTTTATAACTAGTTTTTTGTCGCAAATGACATTTGCAATTAAATTGGTTGTAGTAATAAACAATGTTGCATGTGATGGATGAAATATTTTTCATCAAATATGTATATGGTCGTCGTATAGTCTATACATGAATGATTTTGCAACTAAAATCGCAACTATATTGGTGACTAGTTGCATTTTGCCATGTGGCACCCACTTGACCTGCGGCACATGGCACATAGGTTTAAACATAAGCCACATGGCATATGTGTAGACCTAGGTGCCACATGGTGCATGTTTAAACCTAGGTGTCACATAAGTTAAAGACCATGTAAGCTAAGTGCCATGTGGCACTTAGCTTATTTAGGTCTACACATATGCCATGTGCCACTCTTAGGCCTAGCCTAGGTGATCACTTAGGCAAGGTCTGGACTTAGGCCACATGGCACGTAGGCTAGGTGTAGAGTTATTCCATTTAGGCTAGGCTTAGACTTAGACCACATGGCATCTATTAAAAATACCAAATCTCTTTTTGAGTTTAATTGAAGTTGAACCTTTTTGATTGGTTCATCCGAAAATGCAATTACATTTTAATTTGTACGTTGTGCTCCAAAGGCACTTCCTTATGTAGTTGACAAAACTCAAAAGGGAGGTAAAACATGTGGGATTAATTTTGTAGTTGCAACTAGTTGTTCAACTACTTGGGCTATTAGTGACTACCTAGCTTAAACTATTATTTCTAACCTAATTTACAACTTACTAACCTAGCTTATGATTTGGCACCTAATTTAATCATGTTGCCATATGGCATGGAAAAAAGGTTAATTAGGTGCCACTTGGCATGGCTTAAACCTAGCTTATGTGCTATGTGGCATGTCCTAGCATAGCCTAGGTGCCATGTGGCATGTCATATAAAGTTACCACGTGGCATGGCTTAAGCCTTGCTTAGTTGCCATATATCCTGTCCTAAACCTAGCATATGTGCCACGTGGCATGGCTAGGTTTAGCTTAGGTGCCATATGGCATGTCCTAGACCTAGCATATGTGCCACATGGCATGGCTAAACTTAGCCTAGGTGCCACATGGCATGGTTAGGCCTAGCATATATGCCACATGGCATGGCATAGCCTAGCTTAAGTGATGTGTGGCATGGCATAGGCCTAGCTTAGGTGCCATGTGGCATGGAAAAGTCTAGCTTCGGTGCCACATGGCATGGCCTAGGCCTAACATATCTGCCATGTGGCATGTCTTATTCTAACCTAGCTTAAATGCCACATGGCATGTCTTAGCCTAACCTAAGTGTCACATGGCATGTCCTAGCCTAGCTTAGGTGCCACATGGTGTGAGGTGACTTTTTGTCCCTGTATTCCTAGTTTTATGAGGTGACTATACTTGAAAGTACATATGCTACCAGTGAAGGAAAAAATGCAAAATATATTTTTAGATGTTAAGTTGCGTTTGTAGTTGAAACAAATAGTTTGCCTCCTATGTATCATTTATGATTTAAAACTAATAAATATATTTTCCAAGTTCAAACATTACAAATCCTAAAATTTTATGTTAAATTGTCACTCATTTAAACCAACTTTTAAGGATTCAACGCCATGTTCAACTTGACAACATACCACCAATCACTTAAAATATTATTTTTATCACATACATTATTCAAATTTAATTTGCTTTACTTCATTAAAAAGTTAATTATAAAGTGCATATGCCTATCAAATTCCAAGTTTTGCACCCAAACTAGTAATAAATTATGCTACCAAACCTGAAAGGGTTTTACAAAGGTAGAAAGTTCAATTTGGTTACACACCATTAGTCCTATCACATATGTTATTCAAATTTGGCTTGCCTTAACTTATTAAAAAACTAACTACAAGGCGCACCTTCTTACTAAATTGTAAGTTTTGCACCCAAATTAGTGAAAAATTATGCTACCAAACTCGAAAGGGTTTTACGAAGGTAGAAAGTTCAACTTGGTTGTAGACCACTAGTCACTTAAAATATTATTCCTATCACATACGTTATTCAAATTTGGTTTGCCTTAACTCATTAAAAAGTTATAATTACAAAGTGCACTTTCTTACCAAACCCTAAGTTCTACACCCAAATTACTAAGAAGTTGTGCTACTAAACCGGAAAGGGTTTGTGAAATATCTTTAAGATTTCAAGCTCCCAACACTATCCCTATTCACTTCCATTCTTTCAAAACTACTACAAACATCCAATCTACTTTCCTTCTTTCTACCATCTATCAAGACAAATCATTCTTCTCTTCCCAAGGGAAGTTGTAAGAATGTATTTTCAAGATTCAAATCGAAAATTATGTTTGGAAAAAAGAGCCCCAAATGATTCGAATTCGCCCCTTAAAGAGAAGGAAAAGGAAGGAGGTGAAAGAAGAGCCCAACTCGATGGTTAATGAAAGGTTCCAATGTTTGGTGGCCTTTCAAAGGTCCAATGCTTGGTGGCCAATGGGAGGTTCTAATCCTTGGTGGCCTTTGAAAGGTTCCAATGCTTGGTGGCCTTTGAAAGGTTCCAACGTTTGGTGGCCCTTGAAAGGTTGCAACATTTGGTGCCCTTGAAAGGTTCTAATGTTCGGTGGCCCTTAAAAGGTTCCAATGCTTTGTGGCCCTTGAAAGGTTTCAATGCTTGGTGACCAATGGAAGGAGAAGGAGAAGGAAAAGGAGAAGGAGAAGGAAAAACACCTTTTCACCTCTTCCCACTAACCTCCAACAAATTTTACTTAAATTTTCATTTTTTCTTTCGATCTTAAGGTTTTATTTTACCATGGTTTTAGACCGTTACTTACGAATTTCTTTCCTTTTCTTTGACCCATAAATTACAACCACGCATTTTGATGTAACAAATCTCCCACACATTCATTGTCGATTTGATTTTGATTCAAGATTTCTGTTCTTTTCCTTGAAATTATGGCATTGCATATGGCCACATTTTACAGGCCTCAAACTACACAAGTGAATGAAGAACCAACTCCGGAGTCATCTCTAAATTTGACATTGACGTAACATCCTTATGATGAAGATCCCAAATTGTGAGAGGTGCACGCTCATTTTAAAGTTGATCCCCTATTATCGCATTTCTTTGAACTCTCACACTTTAGTGTTTTTGTTGCAAGTCGACCTCACTTCTGGTGATGAACCTAAAATCGTCTGTGAAGGTTGTTATGAAATTGAAGACATTTCTATCTTCGCATGGTCTTCAATTCCCAACGTTGCACATTATCGTTCATTGCGTGGTCCAATTCGCCGACTGCCTCCTAATAGCAAGGCAGACTATTTAATTCGCACCATTTGACGCATCCTAGATTTCCTATAGTTATGAATTATCACTATGGCATAGCTTGGGACTCAACATGTAATTGTAACTTCTCGTTGAGCTTATCCATAATCTAAATAAATGTTTCATTCACTATGAAACTCATGTTGCCGTTGCCACCCTGTCACACTATTAAACCCAACACCTTATTAACCAATATCATATTTCAAAAAAGAAAACAACCCCCAATGCAACCATGCGCATTCATCATTTTTTATTCTAACATGAAGTTGTTAAAAACCCCTGATAACTTTGCCACATTCAAATATCCTTGATACAACTTTTAAAAATTGAAATTACCACACATGGTTACGACAATATGGCTCACACATGGCATGGCTTAAACTAGGTTAGGTGCCATGTTGCATGTCATAGGTTCCATGTGGCATGGTTGAGGCCTAACATATGTGCCATGTGGCACTTAGGCTAGGTTAGGACATGCCATGCGGCACCTAAACTAGGTTAAAACATGCCATGTGGCATGTCCTATGCCTTGCCTAAATGCCACATGGCATGGCCTAAATTTAGCATATGTGCAATGTGGCATGTCATAGCCTAGCTTATGTGTAACGTGGCATGGTGCCTAGGCCTAGCATAGGTGCCATGTGGCATGGTTAAAACCTAGCCTATGTGCCACATGGCATGGATTAACATATATATGTGCCATGTGGCATGTCATAGTTTGGTCTATGTGCCACGTGGCATGGTTTAGGCCTAACTTATGTTCCACATGTCATGTCTAGGCCTATATGTAGACATAAGCAATGCCACATGTCATCAAGCCTAGGTTAGGTATGATGTGGCTTAAGCTTATAGGTAGGTAGGTACTTAATAAGTAAATAGGTTTCTAATAAATAGGTAGGTATTAGTAAGTAGATAGGTATATATATATCTAGGTATGTCCTTGTTAAATAGGTATCTTAAATACCTTATACAATTAGCATGTAACTATCTTGGCTACATTTACAACTAAATGTATATACAATGTTATAAAAAATACAAAGACATTATAAAAAATAACACAATTTAAGGATGAAATAGGTCATAGTCGTAACCCATTTGAAAAGAAGATCAAATTTCATCCAAATTTGAAAAGTAGTTGCATAGGCAACCATTCGTAGTTGCATGTGACATTTGGTTACACGTAGTCACACAAGGACTAGTTGTAAATGACATGATTTCTACCTAGGTGCAATGTTAAAAGACTTAAATAAATGTTATGTTTGCAATGCTACACTTCATTTGATTAGTGGACAAGTTGGAGATTTTGGGAATTGGATGAAAAGTTGACATAATTAGCAAATTGAATGAATCTTGAACAAATCCGGGAGGACACAATGAGGAAAACCAAAGAAGCTACAAATTTTGGACTTGGTTTGAAATCAAAAGGTATGGTTCAAATTCTATGCAACCAAGTTTTGTAATATTTTGCAAGTAATTTCCCATTTCCTTTTTGAATTCCAAAGATTCCACCCATGCAAATTATCTATCCATGCCTAATATAATGCAAATGTAGTGTTTTGATTTCATTCCATTTTGTTAATTGGATGTTTTACACATCCCTACTGACATTATATACATTTTAAAATGTGTTTTAGATAAAACTTAAGTTTTTTATAACAAATGACTACATCAATTTATAATTATTCATATGTGTATATAATGTTTGTGTGAATCAAAACATAGCCTTTTGTGGCAGCTACTAACTAATTTTAGCCATGCAATGCACTTCTTCTATTGTTTTTGTGGTTGTAGGTGAGCCAATAAAGGTGAGGTAAATTAAATATGGTTGAGGTAAATTAAATATGGTTCCACTAGTTCTTTTGCCCTTGGCATATCTTGGAAACCCTAGATTGACAACACATTAAGTTCATTTGCTTTAGCATCATGCTCAAATCCAAAGAAATCCCCTTGGGGTGTTTGCACACTACAGTGACCTTATGGACATCACAATGGTAGTTTTTCCTGTATTCTTTGGGTACAAGAAAATAAATAAAATAAGATCCATTGAAATAATGTAAAAATGGATTCACTTATTTAAAACTATCATAATCAAACTTTTTAAAATGAAAAAATCAAATCAAAATTGTGGATAGCCAACAAGTAATGGACTTTTTGAAATTTGTTCACATTTTTGTCACATTTGCAAAACTCATGAATATGGACTTTTATTTTACAATGTGTTAATTTTATGTGTTTGAAACTTTGGGACATTATATGAATTATGTTTAAGAAACTAAAAATCCATTGAATGAATCAAATGTGATTTTAATTTATTATGTATGGATTTTTTTTAATTCCAAAAATTGTAATTATTTGGAAAGCTTTTTTAAACATTTAAAAATGATTATTTAAAAAAAATTCTTTTGAGATATTTTTTATATGTCTTATAGCATCATGATCTGAAATTGGAAATAGAAAAAAATGTTATTTTTCAATATCATTTAAATATTCATATTTTAAGCCAATTTTCAATTACATTAGAAAAATATTTGAAAAGGGATTCTAATTTGTTGAAATTGTGACACCTTAATGTGATTTTTCCCCATGTCCCTCCCATACCAAATCCACAATAGAGTCCAAGTCACTATTTCGCCAAACATTTATAATGATACATGATGTAAAAGATGTAAACAATCCAAATTCTATTACTATTTTGAAGAGGAAAGTTGGAAAATGTATTGAAAAGCCAACAAAAAGGATGATGCTTCTCAATTCACCAACTAAACAAGAAGGGTGTGAGTTCTAAGAATTAACACAAGTTATCATACATGAAGAGGTAGTAGGTACATTCCCTTACTTTAATTCTTTGATCTTTATATTGTAATCCACAATTTGGTAATACATCAAACATGTCCATGTGATTTGAACAGCAAGTTAGTCATTCACATGTTTTTATTAAATTCAAATTCAAAGTTAATATATTTGATCAATGTTGTTGTGTAGGTGCTGGTGACATTGCTTCTAAATCGACATCACTAATATGTAATAAAGGTTTCAAGGCAGTAATAGCATAATCTGTTGAAAAGATTAAACAACTAGAAAGGATTTAGGCAATGGACATAGCCTTGTAACAAGTTTAGAGAAGTCCCCCAAATCAAATGGACATCAGAGTAAGGAACATGTGACATCATCTCTCTTGAAAAACTTGCTCCCCAATGTGGTAAATAGCAACTGAAAAGAATAAACTATCACAATTACATCTAAGCTATTGAATCAATTGTTAACTGGAGCAAAAGATTTGGGGACAGGGGGTAGTAATGCTCAAGTTGCTAAGTCTACAATTCATCAAAGCCTCACTCTACCACACCTGGAAGAAAGACCCATTCAAAGGAGGTTTCAAACATGAAAGGGGTAACCACAAGGTCAAAGGGCTGACATGCTTTCTATTGTAGTTATTCACGGCCTAATTTCATGGTTGAGAATTGTAAACATGTTTTTGTCAAAGTACTTAAACTTATACACCTTGTATAAGAATTTTTGTTAAGTTATATATGGAATCCCTTTAGGTTATATTACAACATTCAATGGCTTTTCAAGGATTTAGGTTGATGATATAGTTAGATTTCTTTTGAAAGTCTTGAATGCAATCAATCCATAACCCTTGGAATTGGAAAATTTTGCACTAGAACATAATTGACATTAATACTGGAGTTTTTAGAGATGAGTTTTAGGGCTATACTTTTTCATTTGGGTTGATTGTATAGGGTTTGTAATATGATTTAAATCTTTTGACCATATACTAATCTTACAAATTGGAGAACATTATGTCACATGATCAGTTTGTTCAAACAATCCACATGTTAAGGATTTTAGTCATGGTTAGTTTGTTTAGACAATTCATATCTCAATGAAGCTTGGTACTTATATGTTATCAAAAAACTTTTGCATTGGCCTCATTTGGAAATTTCTAAATGGTCCCAACAATTTTCCTAGAAGACATTTACTGGATCTTGGTTGTTAAGCAAGTTATTTGAGCTTTGTAATATTCATTTAGCTCCTATTTATTTTTAATTAAAATTTGGAAAAAAAGGGATTTGTACTTTTAATAATGATTTAGCTTATAAGTTGCAAAACAATAGTATGAACAATGGTGTAAGTTTTAATTTGGGATATAGTTCCAAGTGATATATATTCTTGGAAAAGAAAAAATTCAGGTTTACCATAACATCATCCTCATCTTTTCAACTACTTTAACTTGTCCCAAGCACCTAGATGACAAACAATGGCCACCTCACAACTTTTTTGGATGCATTTTAGGATCTTTTTGGCTTCTATTTACATCAAAAACTATAATTTTTTGCAATGTTTAAGCTCAAATTTGTATAGGTAACAAAGTTAATATATGAAATGGAACACATGAGGAAAACCCAATTTGTCACAATACAAACATTCCCACATACATTTCCATGCAACAAACAAAAATGTTAGGTGATCACAAGACTACTATTGTCAAGGTGAGCATATTAGTCCAACTTTCACCTCCAAAGTTCTAGTACATTTATAAGGGCCTTTGAACTTGCATTTTTCTCTTGATATAGGTCATCATATGCAACATTGGAAAGCAATCCATTGTTAGCTTTAGAACTCAAAATTGGACCTTCATTACTAGAAATAGAAAACCTGCCCTAGGCCAAATTTAGTCCCTAATTCACCTTAACAACCTCTAAATATGAGAATCCAATATTTCCCCCTCTTTGTGAAAATTTGTACTACTAAATACATTTTGAAACATTACAAAATTATAAAGTTTAGGTTTTATAAATTTGTCTTGGGTTTAATACAGAACCTTTAAGGGGCTGCAAATACAAATGAATCAACACATCAATAACACACACACAAAAAAATGCTAAAACATTGAATAAATTAGTGCAATCAAATGTTATAACACCTACATAATTTACATTATAGTTAATAACATTGGTTTGTTTCTATTGAGCTTCTACATTATAAAACTAACCACATTGGATTACCTTTAATGGACTACTTCAATAACCAGATTAGATTACCTTTACTGAGCACAAAATGTATGGGAATAGGTTAGTCTTCATTTATGTCAACCAACATATGTGCTTCAAGGCCTTGCCGGATAATACCGATCACTTCAAATGTTAATTCATATGTTGCATTAGAGCCTCTAACATTATGGGTTGTAGGAGGCATCCTAAACTTTGAAACAATTATCAAATGGGAATACACAAAAGCACATGGGGAATTCTCTAAAAGAAAATATGACCTACTTCTTGATCTTAATTTCTCGTACCAAATACCTTGGATAACCCAATCACCTAGGAGCCATTCTTGGCCCCAACCATTTGTGAAGTGATCTTGAATCATGTGTAGACCCTTGTCACATAATAGAATCTAGTAGTCCTCAGATTTTGAAGTTTGGCATCTAATAGTTACATTATCTCCTAGTTGAGCACCTTTAGTCATTTCTTCTCCCCCACTACCAAATTCTATTTCATCAACATAGTCATGGAATGCCTCTCGCACCTCAACTACATTTGTGGGCTTCAACTGTATCAATTGCCATGGCTTGATGCAACTTGCTTACATTCAACAAATTTAGCACAATCAACATATTTGGAAACTCAAATGCATTCTAGAATGAGACACATCAAAGAGAAAAGAAACACGTACCTTTTCACATGGGACAAATGATGTAGAATGTTGACATTTAACATAGAAATAAGATATGTCTCAATACTCCAACATAGTTGGATCCCGGCATGAGATTGATTGTACTTGGTGAACTTTTCTACTCCTTGGAACAATTGCACAATGGAAGTCCTTTGTCCTATCCACATCACCCACCTTGATATCCTAGAAGGTTTTGTTAATTATTCTTCTGGCATTCTCATGAGTTGCATGAAACTTGTTTGATTTTGATTGCAAGAAATGGACTTCCTCATATGCATTTTGGATCTTCAATCCTTGTAGTTTTATTTGCTCCCTCTACAATTCTCTTTTGAGTAAGATGCTTACTCCATTGACTTCCCCATTGCCATGGCCTATGGCAAAGTAGTTCCAACTCATCTAACAACCTCATGGAAGTTATTCATTAATAGTGTAGTTATGATATCTTCCCAGAAAATACCATGCCATAGCGTTTTTGAATTGACTAGCCCACTTATCACTACACACAACATGTTACTTCATCTAATAACCCTTGGACTTCAAAAACTCCCAATGCAATTGAAATGCATGTTGGACAAATAAGGTATCGTGATCCTTTTCATCCGACATGTAATAATGCACCTCTTTAAGGATTCTACTCTTGTCCACGATTGGGCCATAATTAAGATTCTACCGCTAGGTAATGTGAACAAGGATTATTATCTAGAACGAAAACCAATGCGTATCCGAGATTTCGTTTTGGACCTTCATTGCATAATTTTCAAAAAAATCTATGCACGAAACAACAATGTCATTAGGTATGTGTTTCAAGTAGTGTTTAAAACTTTTCTCTTACCAACGGGCTATAAAATTATGCACAACAAATTTAAAAAGACGCGGTTTGAAATACTTTATCAGCTCAAGGGGTTTTGTGTTGTTGTACATTACCTTGTTGACTTTTTTATCCCAACCATCAGAAGTTTTACCTATGATTTTATAGCCAATGTTACGCCATTGGGTATTTTTACTTGTACATAACTCATTTGGATAGACCTACAACAACTTGATCCCACACATAAAGCAATCGCCCATAATACAATCCCTTTTATGAAATTCATTATTATGCTCTTTGGAGCACAATAACTAACTCCATAATGAGGTCAATGTACTATATGTTTGTGTATGTGCAAAATAAAAAAGCTCACCAACTACACTATTCATTTTTGGTTTACATATGCCTTCACATGAATAAACACAATGACTATCATGGACATGTGTCCTTGCTCGCAAAATGTTCAACCCACACCTGAGTTCATTGAGTTCCATTCTTTCAAAACTTTTCACAAACCATGGTTTCAAGGTTTGGAACTTTGTTAACGTGATAGGAACATCTAGATGTCTTTGTTTAAATGGTGTGAAGAACTCCAACTACCAAACAAAAAAATACAAACAATAGGTAAATACCAATCAAAATAAATTTCTAACCCCATCCAAACATTCTTTAAGACCTAAGATTCTAGTTACCAATTTTGCATTAACAATCTTGGGTGATAGTCATTTGTCATGAAAGTAGGATTTCCCAATAAACTCCAAAACACACAGTTCTGAGCTAACTACCGAAACTATTCAACATTGAAAAATAAGAAAGTTCAAGTGAACTAATGATTGTATAATAAAATTTTGGGTGATAGTCATCACACTTTGAGTTGCCCAAATTGTTTAACAATATTAATGAACAAATAAGAGAGAAGATGAAAGATTAAATGTTGTTTGGCACTCTTGAAGGCATCCATTTTGACTAGTCAAATTGCTAAAATATCTTTATTTGCAACATTTTCTAGTAGTACATTACCAACTGACCATGTCCTTTGGAGAAACATGTAGGGGATTTGGTCTTTTTTCAACAAATGCAGCATTCAATTGGTCAAGCATATGAAAACAATTTCTAACATGTAAATATAGGTACACTTTGAACTACTCAATAATGGTTACAACATAATTGTAATCACTTATGTTTTGAAGTCACCAAACAACCATATAAGTAGTTTAATTAAGCTTATGGAGTTAAGTTGGTAGCACCATCATCTTTTTTGGAAACACTAAGTTCTATAGGTTAGAAGCTACCAAGCCAAGGAGTCCGAGCTTATGATTACTTCTCAAAGCACCACCTATACCTTAAAGATTATTAAGTAGCCACCTTTAGCAATTTGAAGTTAGAAAAATAGTTGTATTATTTGCCCAAAACACTATCTCCTTAGAATTCACCAAGTAGGAGCCACAACAAGCATTTTGAACTTATTAAGGTAGTTTCATCACCTTATCAAAGCTACCTAAGAAACTAACAAGTAGTGATATCAAGCAATCTGAGCTTATCCAAGTAGTTTTATCACTTTTTCAAACCACTATTTGCTCCTCAGAAATTAGAAAGCAACTATATCAAGCAATGTGAGGTTATTCAAGTAGTTTCATAATCTTTTCAAAGCACTTTGCTCCTTAGAAATTACAAAGCAATTTGATCAAATAATCTAAACTTATGAGAGCAATTACATCACCTTTTCATGACACTTTCTACTACACATCTTTGAATAAACAACTACATCCACTAGTTTAAGCTTAAGAAAATAGTGTGTGAACCTTGCAAAACACTATCTGATCTTTAAGGACTTGTAAGCATTTGCATAATTTATCTTGAATTTATGAAAGTAGATTAAGCCTAAATTCATTGCAACCAAACCAACTTTGATCAACAACCAAGTGAAAGCCTAAAGGAGCCAAGATCAAAGCTCCAAAATACATTCTACTACTTAGAATTTGCAAATAACTAGTTTTGCAAAAACAACTCCAACCTCATGAAAATAGCAACTATCGCATGACACAACCAATGTCAAGAAAGAAATTACTTGAAATACTTGAAGGTAGTGCACCATGTGTTTTTCAAACTGCTTCATTGAGGTCCTCAACCTGACAATGTCCTTACAGTTTGGAAAAACAATGGTTTCAATAGCCCACCAATGATTACAAGGAATTTGTCAATATACGATTAAATTTATGATTCATTTTTAGTCATAATTACTTCATGCGATTTACTACAGTGCTTAGTCGCCTTGGACAAATCGCATAAAATTATAGTCGCAAAAGACAATATGTGGCACCAAGTTACAAATGTAGTTGCATAAAGATGTGACTTACATGAACTTTTCATCCATCCAAACTAGCTTATGTGGCATCGTCATTTTATGATTAAAAAATGTTGTCGCATTATTTATATTTGTTTAAATATTTATTATTTAAAATAAATAAATAAATAAAATTTTAATTTCATTAAATTCAACCTATACCATGCTGACACGTGTCATTACATAGACTAGGTTTTAAAAGCTAGTTTAAGTTGCTAGGTAAGGCACTTAATCTTAAGTTAATTATGTAGGTTGGAAATTTTCAATCAACATTCCAATGTTGACCACAACCCATGCCATTTGTGAAGATTGATCCTTGAACCCCAAGGATGAAGATCAACTCCTTTACCACCAATCCACCCCACTTGTTGTGGAGAAGAAATAATGTGCATTTTATTTAACCTATTTGATTTCAAACATTACATAAAACATCATTTTTGAATTTTGATATCTTATTATGATTTGTCCAAATGACAAGATTAAAATTTAAACTTAAAGTTTCCAATAATGTACACAAACATGTGTTTTTCCTCTTAAAAATATAAATCAATTTGAAAAGAAAAATATTTGAATTTTAATATTCAATATAATTTCAAAGACCATTCCATGGAAAAAATTAATTCAATCACATGATTTATAAATGGATAATATAATAACAAATACATAAATAAATTTCATATCTTGAACCTTCATTTGATTCTAAAAATTATATTATACAATTTATTTTTGGTATATCATAATTTTACCAATAGAATTTAATTAAAATGTGTGATATATAATTTATTCATATATAACATTTATAAATGAATCATAAATAAATTATACTAAAAATATAATAAAATTTATTTTACTAACTATATTTTTGATATAAAAGATTAATCTAGATAATCAATTTTAATTTCTAAATGTTGATTGATGCCATATAATTAAATGATTTTATGGAATTATAAATTTTACCATGTTTACAAATATAATATCTTAAGTTTTACAGAAAATTACGATAAAAAATTTATGTAAAAATAAATTATATTTTTTCACATCTCAAACAATTATTTAATTTAAGAAATTATATTATACAATTTTGCTTATAATAGATCATAATTGTACCAACAAAATGTAATTTAAATATATGATATGAAATGGGTCATAAATTATTCCTATTACCTAGCATATTCAATAAATAAATTACATTACCTACTTAATATAATAATTAATTCAAAAAATCACACATATCAACAACATAAAATAATTATTACTTAACCCACATACATGTGACCTACTTGCTATTTATTACCTATCCTACTTATTGCCTATTTAATACATTAGTTGCATAACCTACCTAATTATTTAATTACACTTACTACCTTGGAGGGGAAATACATAAAGGTTTATCTATCTCGATAAAATATATGATTGGTTCGAACCCTAACCTATTAATAAATAAATTACATACCTTAATTAATCAAATAATTAATACAAGAACATTATCACATATCAACAATATGATAAAATACCTACTATTTAGCCCTATTTCTACCATTAATTGCCATGGGTCCTTTGAAATTTTCACAAACCCATGAAACCTTACCACACATTTAATAATTAATTCATTGAAAAAAATTAAAAGAAAATAATTAGACCACTAAATTTAACAATTTCATTGGCGAACTCATTTTTTTTCCCATTTGATTACATATGCATTTGCGACTAAAATTTATAGTTGTAAATCAAGTTGAAAAGATGCCATGTGTTATCCAATGGCCCTTGAACCACCTTCCAAGTCACAAAAACAACTACAGTTTCATTTATTTTTGGATGCCACTAAAAATGGATGATATAAATATATTTTTCATTTTCATTTTCATCCAAATCGGCATTAGTTGCAAGTATAAGTTGCATATGCAATTACAAACCACTTTGTAGTCATTTATGCAACTACCAGTTGTTTTTACCAAGTGCCACGGAGGATAGTTATATTTAAAGTCACAAAAATGGTTTATTTGGACAGAAGTTGCAAATGCATGAGTTGAAATGGACATGATTCCTTGTAGTGAATTGATCATGAGGTGTTAAAAATGTTCATACAAAGAATTTGAACACTTAGCCCTTTTGTAGTATGTCCAGAAAGTAGAGCCTAATGTGTCCAACAAAAGCCATCTTTCAAATGCCTTCTTAATATTTCTCGTGTCCACACCCAAAACTTTTGCTGCTTCCCTATTACTCACTATTGATTGAGAAGATGAAAAGGTGCACACTATATTTTTAGCCATTATTAGCTTAGAATATCATTGACCCATCACATGATTTGACAATCCAGACTTCAAATTTCCAAGCAATTGATGGCTGTATTTCAATCTCTTGACATCTTGCAAGTAGGGAGGCATAACATCAATAAGAAACTCATGGGATGCAACTTTTTGCATTATGGCTTGTTGCTTTGCAAAATCATATCCTTTCAAGAAATCTAATATGAACATAACTATGGTCCTTGCTATAGTTGTAAGGGATCCAGGACCATATTTCAAAAAACTACTCATAAATGCTAAAACTGGAGCTTGCTAAAACTTATTTTTTTGTTGCCAAACTCGTTGATATTCCCTTTTACAAACGAACTTTTTTTTTTTCTTCACCTTCAGACCCATTAACATCCTCTAAACCCTCCTTTTAATGGTTTAACTGGACAATTGGGAAGACACTTTCTTTTATTCTTGAGGTTATCCATGTCTATCACAAAACCTATTTACAGCTTCAAAGATAAATTGGAGTAGAGATGAACGTGTGCATTTATTTGTAAACCCTAAATCAAAATTGCAAAGCTTTTCAAGTTCTAGTTAACTTGCAAGGCATTCTCAACACAATAAACATAAGGAATCAGATTGGGGTGTTAAAGTGTTGATAAGATTGCTCTTGAATACAAAAAAGCCAAAAACAAACAAGAGCTTCATAACCTAAAAAAAAAGGATTTGACACAGAAGAAAAAATTGAAAGAAACAATATGCAACTTACCATTATCATGGCATGCCATTTTTTCCAACTGGAACAAGAAATGCTCATGTGCATTAAACGACTATAATTACCTCCATATCTATAACCTTTGATTTTAGACAACAAATTTGTAACCTAATGCAACCTTCAACATCTACTTTACAAGGACCCATAAGGTAATAGTGATGCATTGAAGGATGCATTGGGCGATGAGCCTACTATACAATTGTTGGTGGTGATGGAGAATCAAGTTCCATGGTTTGGGCTTATGTGACCTCTAATAGTGGCGGCCGATAAGTGCAACAATCGCCTTTGTAGGCATGAGTTGATGGCATGTTAAAACAAGTTTGAAAAGTAACGGTGAGAACGTCCTTTCAAAAGTATGATTCCAATGCAAGAGGTGCCCATTGATGTGCAACTTCTTAACCTTTAAATCTGTGCTTTTGTTATGATAGCAAATTTTGCTGCATGGGATTTTCATCTCAAAGTCATACAAAAATTGAAAAAGCTTGCCATAAAGAAGTTCACCATAAATGTGGCTTCTAGAAGCCAAATTAGCGATGTGGATGAAGGAAGGTTACAAATGTAAATTGATTTAAGGTTTAGGGTTACAAAACTAGAATGGTTACATTCTAAACTAGATGATACCTATGTTCATAATTTCATCCACATACATCATATAGTATGCTATTTCTTATCCTAATCAATGTAATATTTTTGTTAAATTCCAAAATAAAATTCAAACATAGGAAATAAATATTTAAGTTTCAAAGTGCTATATAAGGATGAATAAGTTTCATCTAGACACACATGTACCTCTAGAAAATATATGATTATATATCCATGTCATGTTCTTATTAAAATTCAGAATTTTATTTAAAATGTTACATTGGAGGGGTCATAGTAGTAGATGACTTAATGGATACATTTCATGTTTCTTTTTGCAATATCTTTATCTACTACTACTATTGTTGCCAAAAAAACAAAAAAACCCTAGGGATGCCATTTTGTCTTAGTTGGCACCCTTTTTATTGTCATTTTTTCATTTTTTTAAAGTGTTTTTCCTCATTAGTTATGTTTTGTTATTTCCTTTGTGTAGAATGTAAATTCGAAAGGGATTGAAAGAAAGCTAAGTTACGCCATCTTTGGCACAAGTTTGAAGCACCTTTTTGGGCCAACAATGTAACACCAATAATAATGGAGGAGCTAATGAAAGTGTTGAAGCAAAAATTCCAACAATTTTAGTGGCAATAATGGAGGAGCATTAAGAAACAAATGTTGACAAAGTAATTGTATTGGAGGATGTAGTGGTGCAACATTACCCACATAATGTTCCTACAAGGGTAGAAAATAGTATGATGGGAATGTGGCAAGCAAGGGAAGAGCCTATTGAAGTTGTAGTTCAACAATTTGAGTCCTCATGGTAATAGAATGTAATTAAGTGATTGTAGATTCAACTAAAACAGACACCAAGATTAGCAAAAAGGGTATTTGTTGGTTTGGAAGATTTACCAATTAATGAAGAAGAAAGGAGAATGAGGGTTCCTTCTTGATTAGTTGGTAGTTTGGAATATTTTCAAAGAGGACCACATGTTCAATGGTATTAGTGAATGAAGCATTGAACTAGATGATGGAGAGATGGTGGTAGGAGTGCCAAAGGTGCATGTTCTTAACATTAAAGCATATCCAATATATCAACCAATGTAAACTATGCAATGGCTAGTGGGATTGGAATAAATGATTAATTAACCAATATAATCATAGCAAGGAGAACTACGTTTAGTAGCAAAATGCCAATTACTTCTCATGTTTTTTTCATGATACTAAACTTTTACATCGGACTCCAAGACTAGTGTTTATAAACATGTTTATAAAAAGGCTTCAATGGTGAATCAAAGATTCCATGGATTGTTTCATTTGGGATCAATATATGTTTCAAGACCATTTAGAGCACCTGATTAAAAACAATGTACCTTTTGTCAACATGAGGGACATCCTTTATAGACCTGTCCATTTTTTACATGATGATTTGTGATAAATGATAGCGAATGATTTAATGGAACAATTTACCAGTTAAGTGGTTGTGCATAGTGAGCCATTAGTAACAATAATACTAGAGGAGATACATGTTAACAAGGTGGACATTCAATAAATTTTTTAATCTAAAGTTGTTTATTTGACCTTTGTTACACCATAGGTGGGTGGTAGAGTAATTGTTTTTTCACGGGAATTGATAAATCTAAAACTAGTGGGTGAAAATCCTTTAAGGTGTACCACATAGGATGAAAAGGGCCTAATCCTTATTACAATCCTTTTTTACCTTATATTTTGATCCCCATAAAAAATAATGAATCAAAAGTTGTCAAATTTTTTAGAAGGACTATATTTTAAACCATTACAATCCTAGATTCCATCATAATCATTCATAAATGTGTTTTTACATGGTAAAAAAGGACTAAGTAAAAAAGATAAAAAAAGGTGATATTGTGACAAGATTTTGGTACACCTTAAAGAATTTGGACCTTAATACTTTCACAACTTGATTAATATATAAACAAATTGATTGGTACTTGCCAGATCCTTGTACATTGTATGTAATATTCAACCCAACAAAGTAAAGAGGTTAGGAGTTAGATTGATGGGTGAAACCAAAAGTTCTGGGATACTAGTAAACACAATTCCATTATCAATGGAACATGTATTTAATCAAGAATCGATGAATTTGGTGTTGTTGAAGATGGATACATGCAAATGTTCAATTTTGATCTAGGTGGTGTTGCAAGGGTATTAAATCTGAACAATGATATTGCAGCTTCACATAAAACATCAAGTATTCTAGATATGATGTTTGTACCAGTTCAAAATGGGGATGTTCCAACTGTGACAACCAATATATTAGGAACATGACTTGCTTAGACCCTAACCAATATGAAACAACTAGGGTACCAAAAGCAGTACTTGAATACACTTTGACCAATACATAAACAACTAACGACAAAGGTACTTTCATAGTAGGTAATATCTAAGCCTAGGGGGAGTAGTTTTCCAATGCCTGCATGGACATTATTAGTGATGGGAATGTTACATTAGTAAAAGTTAGGAGGCAACATGCTAAGAAACAACTTCCTTATGCATCGTATGTCAAGGATACAAATCTAGATGGACATGTACAAGTGTTAAAAACAACAATATGGGTGGATGGTGAAACGGAGGATGAAGACATTTTTAACATGTTCATATTCACCTTACATAATATAATTTCATTATGGAGTTAAAGTTTCCTTGCAAAACATTTCAATTGTACTTTTGCAAAATTGAAACCTTTGATTACTTCAATCAACATGGTTGTAGTAGTAACCAGAAATAAGAAGAATGAAAAACATGTGTTCTAGGAGAGGGAGCCCTTGAAGAACAAGATTGTTGTAGATTGGATAGAGGAAGAAAAGATGAATAAGACATGTAAAAATAATTCAACAATATAGGTAGCTACATCAAAAGGGGATAAACAAATGTTTCCTACTTTTGGGAACACTACCTGGGCTAGAATGCTTGATATGGACATATGAAAATCATCATTTCAAACAAAATGCCTTAATTGAATGCATCAACTTTTGTCTATGGACAATAAATGACGTACAGAATTCGGTGTGTTCATTTCAAAAAACATACAAAATGAATTTTGAAAGTTCTTTGGAAAAATTAGCATGAATTGCAAGCACTATTATAATTCATGGTTTTTCAAAAGGTCCAAGTTGATTAACAAGTCCTTTTTTACTAATGGACATGTACATTTTGACTATAGGTCTAGGTCTTGAATGACATGTGTATTTTTTATTGGTCACAAACTTGATTAAAATGACCTATTTGATAATGCATAAAATTGAACATAGTCAAGTTGAAAAAAATTGACCACCTTGGTCAAAATGACCAATGGTTTCTAGTCAACTAGGACATTTAATCAAGTTGAACAAAGCAAAATGACATCCTTAATCAAGATGGATAATGGTGTTTTAGTCAAATGGGACATCCTATGTTACTTAATTTGTCAAAATAACTATTAAATAGGCCAAGCAATAGCCTAGGCCTACCTACATACCAACTTACTTACTTACATACCTACTCACCTACCATCTTACAAACTTGCCTACCTACCTCCTATTTCCCACCTACCATCTTATATACCTACCTATTTACCTCATACTTCCCTCCTACCATCCTACATCCTTATCCACAACCTATCTATCTACATACCTACCTACTTCATACTTCCCACCTATTATTTTACATCTTTACCTACCTACCTTCTACTTTTCACATGCCATCATACAACCTTACCTACTTACCTCTTACTTCCCACCTACCATCGTATAACCCTACCTACATATTTACCTCCTACTTCCCACATACCATTTTACATCCTTACCTATCTACTAATTACCTAACTTTCTTACTTATCTACATAACTGATGTGAAATAAATAAGTGAAATTAAAAACTTTACAAGTTTTGTCAACTTTGGAAGGTGTAATCCATTGGTAAGGACTTGGTTTCTCATTGGGGAGGTCAGGGGTTCAATTTTTAATACTTGTACCCTATATACATGCTTAAAAGGTTAGGGTAGGTAGGCTAGGTTAGGTTACGCTACCACCTACATAAGGTCTGACATCAAAATCAAGGTTTTAGAAATGATGTTGGCACATGTACTTATATCTAAACTTTGGATTTTTCAAGGAATAGAAGTGTATGTGGCCATGTAAGTATGATCACCTATTTATATATGTCAATGTTGTTTTAGTTGGATAACAATCTCATTATTAAACTTGGTTTTTTGACCAAAACAACATATGCAACTAGGGAAGATAATATATGGAACAAAAATACCATATAGTTGCATAAAAAAATTATTGCATAAATTATGCCAAGTGAAAACACATTAGGGTGGAACAAAAATGGCAGATTGTGATAGTCCATTTTTAGTCCATTATGAAATAAAATACACTAGGAAGGTAAGACAAAGAAGCAAAAATAGGATACTTTGAATTAAATGGGCATGGCAAGGTGTTATAAAATATATTTCCATAACGATTTAAGCATTTGTAGCTTATTTTATGATAATTTTATACTTGAAATATGAGCATTTAAATCATTATTTTCAACAAATGACGGACTTCCTTTAGAAGCTTCATACTTGATATACATCTCAAAATTTAATCATCAAATCTTTTCAAAATTTCTTATTTAATATCAAATTTCCATAATACTATATTACCATTGAGTCATTTATTCATAAAGGACACTATATCAAGGTGTATTGAGTCCATTTAATTTATCCTTGACCAAACATGTGTTTTTGTACAACTTTTAGAGTCCATAACAAATTGAATACCAAAGATTTGATCATGAAATTTTAATATAATGTTTTGATATATGAATTCATTCTTGACATGAGTCCCATTTCATCATTTGCACATATCAATTGGAATGAACTACTATTGAAAATTGTAAAACTATGAAAAATGAACTCCCAAACATCCAAAGTGTAACACCTTACTGTGTTTTCACCTTGCCATCATGCATAAAATATTCTTTTGGGATCATTGACTAAGATATGTGTTTGCATATGAAAGCCTATAGATTATATGATTACTTTACATATGTTGTATTTGGATTCCATGTCATATGTGGTTGGTTTTACATGAAATTATATAATATGGTCACATGCAAAACAACCACAAGTAGGAAATCATTTATAACAAGGATTGCAAACTTATGCATGTAGATATAAAATTGATCTTGAATACATATTTATATATGTAAAGGAAGTAATTGATTGATTTACTTATGTCAAGTTTAGTTTTTCCATTCAAAACCTAGGATATAAGAAATTTGAATTTTCACATTTTTCACAATCCAAATGTGACTTTGCATAGTGGGGTGAAAAGGGGCCTTAAATGCACCACATTTGGGAAGTACTACTACAATATAAGATCTAAAAAGACCCAAGAAAGGCGCCAAAAGAGGTCATCACTTAATGATAGGATTTTTTGTATGGACTATTTATTTGTCAAAATTGGTCCACTTTACCCTGCAATCACTGTTATAAAACTTTTCACATGATTCACAAAGATGGTTCAAAGCATGTGGAATCACATGGAAAATAATTACTACAAATTTCATAAAAGTTAAAAATAATTTCAATTGTTTTTAAAACATATTTATATTTTTCAATACACAATTATATGAATTAATTTTGTATAAATATACTCCAATACACCATGATATAAATAGAAAAAAATTATTTTTTTAAAATTTTGTTTCTTGGGTTATGTTGTACCATAATATGCAAAATCATTGTGAAACATCTTTTTGTTGACATGGTTTAAACACAAAAACATTCACCTAAGAAAAAATTTACAATGTGATTATGTAAAGGGGGTCATTGTAATGTGTTTTTACCCAATCAACAAAAAATATTTAAAATATTTAATGAAGGTAAAACTCATGATGTGCCTTTAGACTTGATGTTAAGATTTTGGCCACATCATGTCATTTTATAATACATTTTCCAAGAACTAAGGTGTGCTTGTAAAAATGAGGAAGGTGAAAGTTTGATTAATAAAATTATGGTTTGCAATAGCATAATTTTATTCAAAAAATGGCTAGAGTTAAAGTAATCTTAGAATATTTTTTGAAACACTTATTTCAATGATTATTATGTTATTTCCAGAAAAATTGTGAAGTTCTTGGAGCTTGAAAGAAATTATGACATGTATCTTAGTTCTTTGTAAATTTTCAAGAAAAAATTGAATCCCTTTAATGGTTTTATACACCTTAAATCTTATTGTCTAAAGTCTTTTATTTAATGATATTCATTTCTTTGACTAAAATTTGAAAAAAAAAATTCATGTGAAGTAGAAATTGAATTTACAATGTGTTGTGGTGCTTGGTATTTTAAGAACCACATTATTAAAATTGCTTATATGTATTCAACTAGTAGATGATTGACCAATGGTGGATTGTAAACACAAGGAAAGTTCATTGCTATATGTGGACCACTTAACTTCAATTTTTTCTCTTACCATATTGTGGAGATTAATGTTCACATGAATTGATTGACATGTTATTCATATTTTGCACCTCATAGCTATGTGCAGTACAAATGTTGGTTTTATATATACTGCACATATTTCTTTTTTTTTCTTTTAAAAATTTCTTTCAAAAACCTAAAATTTCAAAACTTCTACATTTTTACAAATAATATAATTAGTGTTGAAGCTACCAAGGTACTATAATATATGTGTGATTACATGATTAAAATTGGAACATAATTGCAAAATGTCACATTTTAGTTCCCATTCTTTTCTTCTATGAGATATGGAATAGATACAAGTAGCAATCAAGCACCAAATTCTAAATCTCAATTATTTATGAAAGCAAGAATTAATCCCAAAGGCAAATTTACTGACAATACTTTATTTTGCTTTATTATTTAAGGGATATAGTAGAAACTCTGGGAAATTTGCAACATAATTAATCTATGCATACATAGCAAGAGAAAATTATTAATATCTAAATAAATGCACACAATATACATACTTCAAGTTTGTTCAAAAGTTTTTACCCTAAAAAATAAGTTTACTGTATTCAGAGAAAAATCATTTGCTTAATTTTTGAATGTATACCATGTCAAATTTTCCGTCATGTTCATGCATTGTTGATATGTATTATGTGGTTTGTAAAAGTTTGGGAAATTTTGGAATTGTCAATTGCAGAGAGTTTCACAAGGGATCCTTTTATTTTACAAAAGATTTAAGCAAGCAATAATCTATAGATGGAGGTGTTTTGACAATTCCTTCCCACTGTTAGATCCGTAAAAGCAAAAACAAACTCCCATGCCACATGACAAAAATTTAGATCAAGAAAATGAAATGAATATCTAGGTAGGAGATTACTTTTTTGGCTTTACTTCATGTTGCAAATTGATCACGTTCACATGATGCCACTTGCTTCCTTTACAGAAAAAAAATCAATACCTGGTTCGGCTATGAAACAAAAGGTGTGTCACACTGTGGCCTTGCCATTTACATAAAAAAGTATATTATGGCAAAAGAAGAATTATGGAAACTCATATTTCACCATGCAAAAATATAATCTTCAAAAAATCCTCTAAAAGAAACCAAAATCCTTCAAGATATTATAACCCTATAACTAATCTCAAGTTTCAACACAAGCCAAAATATCATCCTTCAAAAATCCTCATATAAAAATAGACCTATTACGTAGGGGCCAAAATCTCTTAAGCAACTATACTCTATAATGAATCTGAACACAATATCCTTGCCTACCAAGGCAACGCCAACAATATGCATGAACTTTGACCTAAGTAAGGGAATTTGTGTTTAGTCATTGGAATAATGCTTGGTTAACAATCGTTTGGTTAGAAAAGATGTTTGGAGATCATGAGATCATGAATTGTGAAAGTCAAGCAATGCAATTGACATAGATGAGAAATCTGACTACCCATATCTTTTGCTTCACCACTATTCACTTATGCTCAATATAAAGTGTTTGACATGGGCTTGAGAACACTTTGGCAATACAGACTGTAGTTTGTGACTCATGTTGTAAATTCACCCAAATGTAATTGGGTTTTCTTTGCAATCTGTAAATCATGAAATGCACTTTGATGAGATGGCTTCCACATTATGTGACACTTATCACAGCAAAAAGGAACATGTTTTCAGCTCAAGGCTAAAACATCTGTAGGTGAAATGTGATGAAAGTTTGGCACGTGAAATAACTTACAAGAATGTAACAATTCAACAACTGATATTTTCGCCTGTCTATACCAAAAGAATTGTAAAACAAATGAATATTGTTGCAAATTACTAATTTTTTTGTTGTGTTGAGTTTCCAACCATAAGAAATATCACTTCAAATGTCTTTTATCACCTCCAAACACACAGGTGATCTATCATGGAAATGTGAAAATATCTATAGAAATGGCAAGATATCCTTCGGATGGCAAGATCATGTTGTGTCAATAAAAGACATAGTCATTAAATTGAGAGATTAGCAGGTAGGTGAATGGTCAGTTGCCAGCAAGCAATTGATTTAAAATCAGTTTCCACAATTGTTTGACAAGAAAAAACACGAGAAAAAGACCATATAGGGTTTATCATGTCAGTAAAGTAAGAGGTAGGTGGTTCTAAGGAATTGATTCTTGGAGAGGTTTTGTTCATTGTTTGGTGCTGGGGTGGGGGGTGGGGGATTTAGCCAAATTTGACTTTAAAACATGAAGGTAGAAAAATTTACATACCCTTCTAGTTTTCGGCTACCTTAATGAAACCTAATATAGAATCTTGACAATTCAAGCCCCCAAAATAAGTCTAAATTTGGCAACTGGAAACCTGGTAAACCAGGGATTGATTTAAAACTTTATACCCATAATCCCTGTGGTTCAGTGCAAGAGGACTTGGGTGCGGTCGCAACAACGTTGTAGTTCACGTCGAAGAGTACAGCAGGAATTAGCTCGTGGTGATTTATAATACGTTTAATTCCGGCAGATTTGGATCACGGCGAGCTGCAATAATATTGTGCCGAAATCCTCTATGGGCTGTATTGTTAGTATGTCGAGGATGGATTGATTCCTTAGCAAAATTGTCGGAGACCATATGAACAAAAGTTGTAGTACAGACCAAAAAACGGACTCAATTAAGGACTTTGTCGATGTCATGCTGTCTGTTCCCTGGATCAGGTGAAGATGGCTCTAGCGCTTGAGATCAGCACGATCAAGGCAGTGATCGATGTCAGCTCACACGCGAAGTGTCCATTGCTATCTAAACCTTGTTTTAAGATTTGTGATAAGTTCACAATGTTAAAGCTAGCTCGTCGTTAGGTGTACCGCAAATCTATTGCAATTTTCTGTACTATGAGCTGCTGCGGCACTCCCAATTTACGAGAGCAAAAAATGGATCCCCCGCGAGCCTCTTACGATATTTTTGTTTGTGGTCTCCCAATTCTATGCTGCAGGACATGCTATGTGTATGGTGGAGCTCTTGAGACATCCGCCAGCGATGCAAAAGGCACAAGAAGAACTGGAGGATGTAATCGGACGCGGTCGAGTAGCGGAGAAAAGCGATATACCACAATTTAAATATCTCGACCAAGCTGTGGTGAAAGAAACTTTCCGTCTCCATCCGGCAGCTCCACTTCTTTTGGCGCACGAGACCATAGCGGATTGTGCTGTTGGAGGCTACATCATAGCTGCCAAAACACGCATCTTTGTGAATGCATGGGATGTTCACCGACATCCATGTGCTTATGCGAATCCACTGGAGTTTAATCCTAGCAGGTTCCTTAATGTGGGACATTAAAAAAAGTCCACATCTTTCAGTAATTAAAATTCTTATTAATAATGATAATCATTAAATTATAAATCTAAATTTCATTCCCCTAAAACTATTAGTAGGACACCTTATAAATATCATTAGACATGAGATTGGTCAAAAACTCTATCAAAGTGAAAGGTCCAAAACATTTGTCGTGTGTTTTTAAGTCAATGCCTACAACTATTGTTGTCATCACACATACAAAACATAACATGAAAATACCTTGAATGGTATAAGATGTCCAAAATAAAATGGTCACTCACTTACAATGAAAGCAAGAATCCAAGTAGAACATTTTCACACACAAAAATGCAAAAACTAATAATTTACACAAAATACATAGAAATGCATATTGTAACAATAAAATGTGTTGAAATCTCAAATCACCAAAAGTGATTTGAGATCACAAAAATTGAAATTATATCCCATCCACATAATATTTTGAACCTTGTTCAATCCTAAATTGGTTCAAGATAAAAACCCAAACAAGTAAGTTAGCTCAATTTATTTTTAATTAATTGGGACCAAGTCAAATAATTAAAATAACACACTTGATATATTACTAGAATAACTAACAAGTAGCCAATTTAAGTAGAGGATTTAAAATCAAATATGAAGAATAATATTTAAAAATGGAGAAAGACTTTAAGAAGGAAGAATCTAGGATAACTTGATCATGAATGTATCCTAATAAGGTAAGCTCATCTTGAAGGAATGTTGCACATGCATGGCTAGTAACTAGTGCATATCTTAGGCTATATAGAATCCTAAATAGGATAAGTTAATTAATAGCTTAAAAGTTTATTTTGGCCATTTTGGGATTTATTGGTACGGATCTTTGACAAGTCAAATAAACATAATGGAATGGAGGTTGTGGGAGTGTGGTGCATTGTAGAAACATATGAAAAATTGTGAACGATTTTTAAAAAAAAAATGGACTCATAGTGAACTTTTGAATTAATGACATTCTTCCGGTCACAAAGTAAAACAATGGAAGGTAAATCAAAATAAAAAATTCCACAGTAGAGTAAAATGTTTTTGAAAAAAATTGGACATCAATAAATTAGGTGTTTAAAAGTAAGATGTATTAAAATTTTCATTATAAAAGAATTTTTTTAATGAAAATTGTGTTATTAAGTCTTATTAGTCCATTTTTCATCACAAACTTAATGGGTCACAATTTGATAATAATAGTCGTGCAAAATCTGATTTTCATAGGTTTGTATGGAATAAACATGAATATCATTCATCTAGTTATGTTGTTTGAACCTTAATGTTGTGCGCATTTTTTAGACACGAATGTCATATGCTTATTCAAATTGTTTAAACACAAATGTTGAATGTCTATTTGTATTGTTTACACACGAAAATTGTGCACACAATTTTTATGTTTAAAGAATTCATGACATTCATGTTAAACAATACAAACCTATGAAATAATAGATTTTCCACAAATTTAAAACAAACCCATGAAGCGTGTAAATTTGTGATGTTTAGCCATGTACACACTTGATTTACCCATGTTTTAAAATGGAAGCATGAAGAAATGTATATTATATGTATAAGTTGTTAATTATAAAAGTGCAAAAATTTTAGCTACTGTTAAAAATGGATTCTCACAATGCCAAAAGTGAGTCACCTAACAATGTTTTCATCCAATGGTTGGTGTTTTTTTTCATATTTAGTTTTAATTAACCAAGTTGGTAAAATATTGTTGTTGTTTCAAACTTGGGTATGAACAATGGTGCTAAAAGATAAGGAAATTTTTTTAAAGTTGTGATATGATTAGGTTATTGAACAACAAGGAATTCATAAATTTTTGGTTAAAATGATAATAATGAAAAGGGTTGAAAATAAACAACCCATAATAAATTTGAATTACCTTTTAAAAGTTTCCAAAAGAAAAATTAATTACTTTTATAAAAGAAGTTTAAAGAGTCAAATAAATTTTCCACTTTATTCCTAGTTTCCAAGTTGCATTTGAAAACACCATTTGACAAAAAGGTTGACCTTAAATGTGATTCATCATGAAAGCTTGACCTTGGAGGAGCAAAACAAGCTTGAAAAGTTTGGTGATGGAAGTAATGGAGAAAAAAAAATAGGAAGAGAAGAAATGGATGTAGGTAGGTAAAAGGTTGAAGTGGGTGTGTAATTAAGACGTCAAGGGGGTTGGGGAGACTTGTAGGAAATCACATAGGGTGAGTAGGTAGGTTGAAAATAGGGGATATGTAGGAAGGAAGCAAGGTGGAACTCACCATAATGAAGGTAGAGGTTCATCCCAAATTAAACCATAAGGGGTTTTTTTGGATGGTGTGCTTGTGGGTGTTCAACCACATGGGCCCAAATTAGTTTTATTCAATTTCAAGTTTTGGACAATTTTTTTAAACTTTTTAATGGTTTTAGTTTCAAATTATTTGTAAATTTGATGGAACCAAGTTTGTTTAAATTTTACATAAGCTTTTAAATTTGATCAAACCTATGGGATTTGAGCAATAATTTCTTCATGATTTTGAACATGTGGTTTTTGGTTCTTCTAATAACAAATTGAATTTTACCTACTTACACACAATGATTATGTTTTTGTGTGAAATTTCGCAACCTAATGACAAATAAAAAGGGGATTTGTAATATGTACACACTTGTTTTTTGAAAAAAATTACCCATTGTCACCACATTATGAAGGAAAAAAAGTTACCATATTTAGACAATAGGTGGATTGTAGCACATTGCCCAATTATAACATGATTCCTAAACTTTTCAATGGTTTTCTTTTATGTTAGTAGAAGAAAAATGCAAATTTGCAACTTACACTTGTGCATTGTACAACGTTTTTTTTTAGTCTCACATGACATTTGTAATTAAAAAATTATCAATTGCGTCAAACAAGTTCCATAAGACAATAGTTGAAATTTTGGATGAAATCAACAATCAATGTATATAGTTCATTTGTATGTGAACCATATGTCTCATGCAATTGAATGCAATTCCTATGCTATTAAATGGTTGGACTTTGCATTGTGCCATGTGTCCAAACTAGTGACAAATGTCATTATGACATGTGACATATTTTTCAAATATTGGTTAATTTTCAATTAACTTAAATATAATGCTATCCACATGGACAAATGATCATTTGTCATGTGTCACTATAATTGATTTAACCTAATCTAATCTAGACTACTTATTTATAACAGGACATGTGGACATAAGTAGGTAGGCCTAGGGTAGATAAGTAGGCTTAGTATGTATATAGATTTAAGTTAGATTTATAGGTAGGTTTAGGTAGGTAGGATTTTATTTATTTGTTGATCACAAGCCTTTTTGATTTGCTCATCCTAAGTGACACTTACAATTTGAGTATTTTTAATGCATATTATGTGTAATCTATTTTTTCATTTAATTACCATAATACCTTGGTGGTTTCATCACATGCTTGTTGAATAATTAATTAATCTTCAATATTTTTTTTAAAATTCCAAAATATTTCAAAATACTCAAGTCATTCCTTTTAAAAACATTTTGTTAAAAGATATATATTTTTGAAATTTTGACATTTCTAAAAAATAATATAATTTGTGCTAAAGCCACCAATGTATTATGGTATGTAGTTTACAAATATAGAAATTCTGGACAAAGGGGTGAAAGCATGAAAAAAGGAACCAATCACACCAAGGTTAAAGTCCTTTCCAAGGATTCCATTTTCCACATGACAATTTTCTAATGGTATATAATGCATTTTTCACATAGTTTTTTTAAGTGAATATCAAATTTGAAGCCCAATATGACATATAACATGATAAAAATTCAATTTTTTCTGCATCAAACTTTACATTATAATCTAATTTATAACTTTACTTTGAACCATGATTACAAATTTAAAACTATAATAATGCTTAAGGATGTTCAAATATGAAAATCTTAAAGGGAACGTGTATTTTTATTTTTTGAATGTTTTGAACACATGGATCCCTTCTTGTGGAATGATATATTAAAGTTCACAAAAAAATTGGAACAATTTGATGAACATTTAATAAGGAAAAATGACTTTTGAAACATAAAAGCCACTTGTCCACATTTTTTTTTAGTGTTTTAAACATATAAAAAGACTTTTGAAACATGGTAAATTTTCATGAAAATTTTGTAGTTGCAACTTTGAAAATATAATATATTTCAAAAAATAAAAAAATAAATTGATATATATTATTCGCATGGTGATTTTTCAAAAATTCAAAAAAAAATTAAAAAATTTGTCCACACTTTGTGGCTCCTTTTTTCACACTTTCATCGAAAGGATATGAGATAAATTTAATGAAAAGGAAACATTGCAACAAGTGCTATCCCACATCCTTTGTTGCATACAAAAGTAGCCTACCTAATATAAGTGTTACTTACTACATAGCCTATTTAGCCTACCTAGCTACCTACCTATGTACGCCTAACTTAAACCTAGATAAAATAATATATATGCAAGTAAGTACAAATAAGTATGTTGCCTAGCTAGCTTAATCTACCTAGCTATCACATATCTATTGACATAGTTGCATTAACTACCTATCTACCTACCTACCTATTACTAGCCCTCAACTTACCTTTATACGTTTAGATATATTCCTAATAAACCTTAATATACATCAAAGGGCTCTAGGTCCATGTCATCATTGTTACCAATATTTAGTTGAAATTACAAATTATGCGATATATGATGGGTTAGGTAGATGAAAATTCATTAAAATTCATTTGCATGGAAAGATTAGTTACATCCCAAATTGTAAATATAACCAAAGGCCAAAATGTTAAAAAAATAGTTGCAAAACTAACTAGTTATAATTGTAGACCACAACAAGTTGCATATAATTACAAAATGCATGGATTCATTTTGAAAGTTTTCTTCTAGTGCATGTAGCCAAATTTGGCTAAGTGGTCTTGTGGATAATTGCCAAACCACATACCTCACAAATTTGAAAAAATAAAATAAAATCTTTATGCAGAACTTTAAATTGAACATTGTCAAGGTTTTGGAAATGTTGTAGAATCAATTAAATATGACCTCCTAAGTAAGAAGTACATCCTACCCTAAAACTTGCAAAAAAGAAATGCCTATCTACATAGAAAAGCACAAACAAGAATACTTTATTACCTAAAAGTTGAAACTTGGATATAAGTTTAGCTTTGTAGCAAAGTTCAAGTTTTAGAAATAGGCTGGTTCCAAAGTCTGGTTCTAGTTCTATGAAGGCCTTAGAAACTGAGGCTAGTTCCATCTAGATCTAGATCCGTTTTGAGTTTTGGGTTTTACAGAGTGAAAAACCTATGGTCCAAGAACAAAAAACCAAACTGGTGACTGGAACTTGAAACCAGCCAATAGTGGTTCAAATCTTATGTAGCAATTAGCCTTTTTGGCTGAGGTATCAAAATTAAAACTGTTCAGACCCTTTTACGGTGCTTTATAGCCCTATGAAATTGCAAAAGATTCTAAAGATAAAAAAGGTAAAAGTGGTTGCATGATAAGATTTTTTCATATTTTCTGGCCCACCCCATTATAAAGTAGCCCAACTTGATGCAAGAACCCAGGTTTCAACTGAGAAGGAAATCAAAAGTCATGATGAAACCATCATATATGGAAAAAAGGGGACCAAACTGTTTTTCTCACCTAAGTTAGTTCTCAGAAGAGTTTCACCCCAGTTTTGGATTTGCGTTACCTGTGCCTTAGCTGCTATTCATTCTTCTTCATTAATTTAAGTCTTGTCAGCGTCAAATACTGCAAATCTTGTTAACTACACCCAGTTTTAGTCAACAGCATGCAATTTCAATCAGTTTTGTACACTTAAATTGGGAATGAAACATGAATTGCAGGGTCCATCCTCAACCATAAACAAGGGCCACTGTAAACTAGGGCCCAAAGCTAACTGACTTCATCGATAACTTTATTTTCTGCACGCTTTTCAATGATGATGAAACCCTGCCAAACTTTATGAAAAGAAAGCACCCAAGAAAGGGAGAGAAAAAGAAACAAGGAGCAAGGACAGCCCAAAAGAGGCCACAAGGAGGAAAGTGAACCACTAAAAACCCAACTCTCCACCAGTCACATGAAGCATCTCAACTAAAGAGAGGGGAGGTAAATTTGATAAAATTACGAGCCTAGACAAACCCTCCCTTGCAGTAACAGCTGATCTTTTCTCTTGGTGAACTCAAATCAGGATTTTTTATTATTCAATATTGTGAACTAGGTAGGCTGGTATCAGTCATAAGTATACACAATTCGATTTAGTAGAACCCAGTTCTTGCCTCTGGATGTAGGCACTCATTTCCACTACGGAAAACAGGTAAAATGCCCCTTATTTGATATCTTTTGCACAATTTGTAGAAAAAGTTACTACCTAATCAACCTAACAATAACAACAACAGTTCTATCATGCATTTTTGCTCAAGAATAATAATCAACCAGAACAATCTAGTTCCCCATAACTTCCCAAGCAAGGCCTAGCATATTAATTGTCTATTGGACAAGATATATATATATATATATATATATATATATAT
>Ga0209611_10000564_pt1 | contig 56771 bp, 43 predicted proteins | sample S1TSphgellanicum_3_FD_187693 | JGI IMG/M metagenome (GOLD analysis project Ga0209611, IMG submission 187693) | Host-associated microbial communities from peat moss isolated from Minnesota, USA - S1T2_Fc - Sphagnum magellanicum MG (SPAdes) (version 2) | ecosystem: Host-associated > Plants > Peat...
GGTATGAAAAAATGATTAAAAACTAGGCAAGGTTTAAATCTAGGTTTGAACACCTCGAGGTATTATTCAAGGCCTTACCCTATTTAAATCATGTTCATCAGTTTTCTCTAGATTCAGAAATGATCATTAGAAACCTTGTCCTTATATATATATATATATAAGTTGATACAATATATTTTTACATCATTAGAAAAAAAATTATTAAGAATATTTTGTGATTTTTTTTTCAAAGTTGTGTTATTAGTCATTTGTATTAATGTATGATTAATGTTGTTAAACAAATATGGTCACAATAATTAAATGGATATATTGACTACTTAATTAATGTTTTTTCTCTTGGCCAAATTTTGACAATTTAAAAGGGCAATAATATTAACCAAGTTTTTTGAAAAAAAAAATTCAAATTAAAAAATTATATATTGTCAAATTTTTATTACATGTAGCCATCAATAGTTACAATATTGAAAGATTTAAATGAATGGACATATATTTTACATAATGAAATTAACATCATAAAAAACTTAATGAAACATTTTTGAATTCACATTGAATTGAATCACATTTATAAAAAAATTAGGTCAATTTAAATGAAAATGCTTTTTTGGATTTATTCATAACATGTTATTTTAAGTATATATATATTCTAAATACATTATAAAATAAACTTCAATATCATGTTTTCATTTATAAAATTTGAAAAAGAAAACATATGTTAAAGTGTGAATTTCTTGGATAATTTAATGGCAAACATAGTAAACTTAAACTTTTTCTTTTATGTTATTAAAAGCTTGGAATGATTTGGTGGTTAAGACCTTGGTGCATTTCCATCAAGTTTTGTCTTAAAACCTTGATGGATGCATGCGTTAATGTATATATTGTGTATATACATTGATATATCATGTACAAATGCAATATATCCAAACATGTACATATGGTTCTAGTGAAACATGAAAAATATAAATTTCACAACATGTATTTGTCTCGTAACATGTTGTGAAAAAATATAGTCCATGACTTGATGACCCAAAAAAAAGTTGCATGATTATGTGGTGCTTTAATCCATGTCATTAACTTGAAACATCATAATATCCACATCAAAATTTTAATATAAAAATTACTTAATCTAACACGTGACTATCCAAAACAAATCAAAATAATTTCATTGAAAATTTCCTAATCAATTAATTCTTTTTGGCCAAAACCATACAAGTTGCACATTAATTAAAATTTCCTCAATTTTATTGAAAACCTAATTGGCTAATTGCAAAACCAATGATTCCTTCTTGTGTGTGTTTTTTAAAACATTCAAAAACCATGTGGTCAATCATTGTGGTTGGATATGTGATCCACATTAAGATAATGCCTTCATGCCTCTGCTCCACCAATGAAGTGATTAAGCTATGGAACACATGGGATTTGAAAGATGTGGATAGGTTGGATTATAAATTATAATCATTCCCTTGGTAGATTTTTGCTACAATAATGAATCACACACAAAGGCATCACATAATTGATTGAATTTGATAAGGTTATACATTGCTTCCAACAATGAAAGCACACATGACAAACCTATAAACATTTCCATATCATCAAGTGATCCAAGTTTGTAGTAGCCTTTGGTTTTTTTTATGTGTTAAAAGCCATTTTGATTAATAATACGTAATATTCCACCATTGCTTATTTTATTGTAACAAGCATACAAATCCATCTAATGTGCACATTTTTCAAAAGTTTATCCTTAATTGTTTTTGTCACTCTTGCCTACCTTGGGAAATCATTCCTTTTGTATTTTAGGAAGCATTTAAGGTAAAAGGGTATTTTTTAATATGCTATGAAATAATGATATATATTTAAGTATATCCTAGGTATATATTTATAATGAATTATAAGCACCTTATCTTCATTTAAATAATTTTGTTTCCTGATAAATTGCACCTTATATTTTTTGCATGTTGTTTGGAATAAAATGGAAGTGATTTTCAAGTGGGCTGCCAACTTTTGGAATTCAAGGTGTCATTTAGGGCATGAACCAATATGCATACAATTGTAATTACAATAGACCTTCGAACCTCAAAATTAAAAATATTTATTTAAGGTTTGCACCACCAAATTTGTGTGTTGTGCTATGCAATGCACCCCCACCATGTGTAGTGCATATTTTTCTTGAATTTGCATCGTCACATCACTTTTGATGCCTTGAAAAACAATGACCCCATTAGCTCCAAATGAAACTAGTTTCCTAAAAATGTTTTTTTTGTTCAATGCACCTTTAATGCTCAATGTTTTAGTGATCAATTGACTCATTTGTTGCATCTACTTCATCAAGAAGAAACTCCAACGATCACAATTTAATTACCTTTTTCCAATCTTGAACCATAAAAACATGGATCGAACATTAGGCCAAGAATTGTTGTCTAAGGTTGTGATTTCATCACAATTAAATTAGAATAATTCATAGTTAGTTTGTTAGCATTTAACACCACACGGTGCAAATGCTTGGGCATTGATGACCTCGATGTCTCATTTTAATGCTTTTCAAGGTTGTTTATCAAAATTAATTGTTTGAATATGCATTTTAAACTTTCAAAGTTTGTCACTGGCCTTCCTTCCATCAACAAATGCAAAATATATCTATGAATTCAACAAGCCTTTGATTGTCATCATTCCCATCCCCTTTTGTCACAAGATGAAATACATTTTCTCTTGGCATACATGTAATTATAAATTCATTCTTAACATGTTAGGAATTTGCTTGGTTGAACACTAAACTTTACAACTTTTTCCTTCTTACCAGTGTGTTTGGAAAGGTTATCAAACTTTGGAACAAAAAACTTATCCTTCTGTTGAACCTTTGAACACACCTTACATCTCACAACATGAATTAAATGATCGTCTCCAACAACAAATTCAACCCACGTGTATTTTGATGCTCGTAAGTTTTAACATTTACAATGTGTCATATTATGCTTGTTTTTGTTTTTAATTCTCAATGGTGGATTTAGCAATTGGATCTACAAGTATTGGTGCACTATTGCTACGTGATGCAATACAATTTGGTTGAAAAATGAAGTTTCATTCAACCCGAGGACATGGCCATCATGGTTTTGCAAAAAAATTAAGGTTTGATCCAAAACATCTTGGAGGTTCTTGTAATGGAACTTTACCACTAAAAAAATTGATTGAAACAAAAGTTTCCAAGTACCTTCAATGGGGGTTTTATGAATGTCATCAATGATCAACTTCACATTTTATAATTCACACCAAATTCCAAAGCAATAGGTTCAATAATCAATAACAATAATTAGAGGATGTGTGGCATGCATTCAACAATTCACACATGAGTTCAATGGTGAATCACAATAGTAGCAAGAAAATTAGAACCAAGTACAATTGCAAGTGCCACAAAATAATGATGTTAAATACAAAACATGAAACAAAATAAAGACAAAAGTTGAAAAGAAAGTTATACAACCTTAAATATACTACACAACTTGATAACAATAGTAAGAAGGGGATTGAGATTTAGGAATCAAGATGCAGCATGAACAATTGACACTAGAAGTTGATGGTAATGTGACACACCATGGCAAGTGTTGACAATCAAAATGTGTGATCAATGTAGGAAGGCGATGGCATGAACAACATAAGAACACAACCTAAGCAATGATTGACACTAATGAAATGAGATTGTAACATGAAACAAAATGTAAGCTCAAAAACACAAATTGAAATGTGGAATGGAATAGATAAAACTTAAAACATAGGGTAAACAATAGCTACCTGAATAGTCTATCACCAAATGTTCGATGCTTGACTTGCTTGCATTGTTGTAAAATCCAAGTCCATAAACAAGAAACTTCAATTAATGGCCTAGCCCCCACTTAATGGCCCCCCCTATTTCTAGTAAATCCCATGGCTAGGGCTTTACGTTATAATGTATGTACAATTTTTAAACCTTGAACAACCAACCCCCTTGGGTAAATCACTAAAAGCCCATGAAATAAATTTCAATGTGGGAAGGGGTTTGGGCTTTGGAGGAGTTTTGTAATAATTGCTAGTTTCAGGTATTTGAAAAAAAATAAAAATCAAAGAACACCCATTTTTAGATATTTGAAAAACTTCATAATCAAAGAACCACTAGGCCCAAGTATTTTTAAAAACTCAAAGAATTTATGAGTTTCATGAAAAAAAGTTCACAAGTATTTGACAAATTTTTAAAGAATTTCCATGGTTTGGGTAAATTGGCCCATGACCAAACACTTAAGGGTTCAAACTCCAGGGGTTTAGTAACTAGCTTGTTTTTATTCATGGTCTTCAAATATATTAGTTTCTCCTTGAGCCAGAACATTAGTAGGCCTTTACAGAAGTTGATTCTAAGTTAAAATGAGAAAGTTATGACGCCCCATAGTTAAGGGGGTCTTGATTTAAAAACATTGGATAGAACATATAAGGCCTTTATTTTCTTGCATTTTAAACCTTATGAACAAACACTTAAAAACTTATGAAAGGACACCTTATTTCTTATAAACAAGACAATATATTTCTAATTAAGTTTGGATTTTTTTTTAAATCTTTCATATTTTTCAAATATAATTACAAGGCCAAATATTTATAACACAAGCCACACAATCACAGAGCCTTGAGGGTTTTGAAATAAATATTGTTTTGAACAATAGCTTAGTGCCCTAAAATCAATGATGCTTGTGAGGCCACATGGACTAATTCGCCAATTTTTCCCAAGATGTGAGAGAAGGATGTTGTGTGATGGCCGCCATAATTCTTTCTTTCAATGTTTCCCTCCTGTCACTCTAAGGGAGATATTTTGAAAAAAACGCCATCACTATGGAGTTCGGTTCCAAACCTTGGTGGGTGTTGTTGTGTGTTTTGGAGGAAGAAAGGGAAATGGGTTGAAAGGGAGTGGAGGAACTAGGGCTTGCAACAGTTAAAGTTGTTATGGCCATCATAGGCATCATCGCTTACATCAACATCACCAGTCAGGTGTGCTTTTCTTTCCTTTCCTCTAGATATCACATCTTGCATTAGATGGAATGTTTTGCAATTGGTAAGTTCATAGGTCTCTCTCTCTCTTGAAGGTTGGGTGTTGGGATTAGTCTCATTTGTTAATTAGCTTATACCCTCTTTTTTTTGCAGGCAAAAGATTCCATGATGTGATGGGTAGTGCATACTACATTGTTCCAAAGGTGTTGAAAAGAAAATCAAGTCCAAAATTTGATGCATGGAATATTGGTGTCATCACATATATCTTGTTGTGTGGAATGTGCCCATTTTGGAGAAGATTGAAATTGGCATCTTTAACAAGGTAGGAAAAAAAGTAATATATATATATTCAAATTGTGTCACCCCCACACATGTTTGTGTTCAATTGAAGGATGTTTAAAGGGATGCCCAATTGATAGAAGAGATCATTACCTTCCGTTCAATATTAAAAACTCTCAATTTGGTTTTGTTTTGACCAAATATTATGTCTCCGTAGCTTCTTTTATTTGGTTTTTCTTGAATTGTCAATCGACTAATATGTAAGAGGGGCGGGAGATCTGATGCTTATGGAAGGAGACTAGGAGAAATAACCAACGATATGTTATTAGTCATCGTTCAAAGGACCTAGTATGAAAAAAGTATTTTGTGGAAGATTTTTATGTTTATTTATTTTGGAGATCATTTTCGATTTGATTACGTAAAGAGTTTTTGGAAACCATTTCAGTAATTTGCAACATTTAGTACTATTCCAAGTGTGCTTGCATAACATTTTTTTTGTTTCATGAAAAATTTGCATAAAAAATAGCCACCTTCTCTTTTACAAATTTTGTTGTTTCCGCCTTTTTGCATCATGTGAGATAATTTATAACTTGTGTACTCAAATGTGGCATCTTTGGTTGCATCATACCTGCAAACATCCATAACATCTTTGCTATGATCAATATATTTTTATGGAATGTAAAAACTTCACACTTTCTTTCCCAAAGTTGTAGAAGCTTTTGTTATTCAAATGAGTTTTATTGATAAAGAAGGTGGGGATTTTTTTCATTTATGTTTATGCAATAGTGTCGTTGGTTTTCTAGACAATATCCTTAGTTATCTTTTGTTTATCTTCAACAACTTGTTGCAAATTTGTCCTTTTGACAAATGCAACTCATGGTTAAATTAATGTTACAAATTGAATGCAATATTATGGCAATCTAGAACTTTGTTAGGTTTATTGTCAAACATACTTTTGAAGGAGGAATTTGCAATGTTGTAGGTGGAGAAGATGTTGATTTAATACATGCTCAATTGAACTAGCATTTAACTTTTCATGCACCATGTGAAGATATGTTGAGTACATTGCTTTCATGAATAACTATTACTACTCTTTCTACATATGCAGAGGGGTGATTTTGGAATGGGTTTATGAGGCTTTTATGGAACAATGATTGGTACACACGAATATGTGGATCCTTCATCAAAATTATTTTCAAGAAATAAGTTTATAATGTATTACATTCAGTTCTTTAGCCTGTACCTAGAGATCATGGAATCAACTATTTATAAAAGTTTCATACTCACCACAAGGCTTTGATGATGTAGATCATCAAAGCTGAAAAATCAAATTCATACTTGGCAAACAATAACATGCCTTTGGACATTCAAAAATTATGTTGCTAGGTGTCCTATGATTTGCTCCCAAGATTGAAACCTTTGGAAAGCTATGTTCTTCCACTATAACCTAGTTTCCTATCGTCTTGCTTTGTGATTTGTTCTATTTGATAGAGATGTAAAAGGTGCACTTCCAATTTAATTGTGTTTAGAGGACTAGGTAAATCCCCATTCTATGTTTGGCCTAGTCTCAACTTGTTAAACCCATCCATGCATTGTGCAGACAATGCCATCATGTTGGATCTCGACTCCATTTATGAATCCCCCCCCCCCCTTTCCTTTGCCATTAGAACCCACCTCAAACCCTTACCTTTCACTATTGTTGAGTGGAAGGTTGTCATTTGGTTGGGAAATGTTTAGCAATTTTCATTTTTCTCCTTATTTGTTCTCTAATTATTCTTTGTTGTTAAGATGTCACTTTTAAGCCAAATATTTTATACCCCAAAGGATGGGCCCTAAACCTTGCCTTGAAATTAGTGTGGAATCGTTCACCACAACCCTAACTGTTGTAGTAAACCATGCATTATTGAACCTAACTTTATCTTCTTTTTCAAAATTCCTTTGAACTATTTTCTTTCTTGGGGTAAGTGCATGTTCAACTTGTTTTGATATCTTTTCTCTTTCTTTTGCTTTTTGCTCCCTAATTTTATCAGCAACTCCTTTATCCAATGCCTTTTGTTTCAACACTATTAGGTATTGGTTTGATGTCACCACATGTGAATTGGAATAGTCCACTAATGATTCTTTGCCATGTTTTATCCTTGTTGGCAATGTTGGTAGAGATAATAGGTCACCCAATTTTGTAATTCCTTGGTTTTTGGAATAGTTAGATCATCAAATTTAAGGTTGGAATCTTCCAAGTTTACCACTAATTCATCTTGTTGATTATTTGTTGGGGTTGGAGGACTGAGTGGCATTTCCACATAAAAATGAACAAAAGGTTTAGAGGGGCTTGTTGATGTGTTAGGAGTAGGTGTAGGTACTATTTGAAAATTACCTACAATGTTTAACAAATCAATGGTAGCTTTAGCCTCACCTTCATTGTTGCGGGAATCTTTTGTTACATATGATTGTATGCATTTTCTACTCCTTCTTCTTCTATTGTAGTGAACACCTACTAGGACTATACTTTCCAACCATAGTTGCAGGATTCAATGGCCAAATCCCACAAACCTTGAATCTTGATTTTATTGTTTATTTTTTCAAGGATTGCAACAAGCCCTTGTCCATCCATTTAGCCAATGTGACCTTCTCAGGTTCAAGATAATTATTTCTTGCCATTGTTGAATCTCTTTATTTTTTGAAAGCATTATTAAAGGGCTTGAAGTAGGTGATGTCTAGTGGTTATAACACATGTGACATATGTGAAGTTAAGGTCACCATGTCCAATCTAAGTTTTGCTGTTTGTTCAAGTGCTTGAATAATGACGTGTGACCCATGCCCATCCAAGATCAAGAGATATATGTTTTTCTAAAAAACCTCCTTAGAATAGATATGTAAAAAAAGGTAAGCCACTACTTGAAGAGGTAAATTGTCATCCAAGTTTTTTTCTGCATTGCCATGCATGTTTTTCAATCTATATAATTTTATGTAATTTTCTCACATCTTTGAACCCTTTAAAATGTAGAAGGCAAGAAGGGGTGCACCTATTAAATTGACAACATAATTTACAGTCATCCACTCCCATGAATTAAATATGGTGATGTAAACATCTTGTGAACCTTGCCTAGCTAGAACTTTAACACCTGATTGCTACCCTACTTGAACATTTGTTTCATTTGAATTTTAAATGTGATTTGATCAATATTTGTGCTATGTGTACAAGTTTTATAAGTTACAATAAAAGGTATGACATGTTTGATTAGTTAACCTTCTTGCCCTGAAAACCTCTATCCTTTTAGCAAAAGGTATGCCAATTTCTGGATGCTTTAAGAAAAATTAGAACCATTAATTATTTCGTGGAACACCATTCTGAAATGGGGTTGGTTTAGTTTGGGTGATTTCTGCAACCTTCATTTTTAATTGTTGAATGTTGATAGATAATCCAGCCTTTTGCATTTTTAGAACCCAAGTAACCATTACTTCATCTTCATGTTTTATTAACATGCCTCGGGGCCCACTTTCTTGCATCTAGTTCTACCATTTAGGTGATTTGAAAGTGAGGTTGCTGGTACATTACCATACTTTGCAGCCTTCCTTAAAGATGTGTTTCCCTTATCCACAACATCCATGGCATCTTCTAATTGTCGGTCTATCCATGTGGCCTACTTTGAGGTATCAACTTATTATACTCACCTTTACCTCAACCTTATATTATTGTTGGAGCAAGATGACATTATTGCTATGTTACGTCAGTGGTTGGTATTGCTTGTTGACCTTACAATGTTGTTGGGGTGGTAAATTAGAAATGTTGATTCTCTTAATCTTCACAATTGGTACCTAAAACTTCATTGTGTTGTTTCCTTGGCACATTAAGATGTGATAGAGTGTAGTTTGTTGGTGGCGCACCTATAGTATGTTGTTGTAGGGACTCTTGTCACATTGGTAGGCTCATCTTAGCCCTTCTCCTCTTGGTCCCAATCTCCAAACACTCAGTGGCATCCACTTAGGTCCTACAAGAGGTACAAACTTATGTTTCTCGTATGAAGACCAAGATTTCAAAAAATGTGTCAAATCTGGATAATGTTCAATGGCATAACTTTCCATCTCTTCATAAGAAATAACTAGTTCATAAAATGCAACAAAGTTTTCCTAGTCTAATGTCACATCGATTGTGGGTGTTTAAGTCATGGGAATATATTTCAAGGTGCATCTTGCTGGAAGAGTAGGAAATCTACGATGAATGACACTATTAAAATGAGATGAGCCTTTTAGGAGGAATGATTGCTAAACCTAGAGATAATAAATGTAATTTGAATACTTGTTTGTGTATTTCTACACTAGTTTTGGTATGCCATTCAGTTTTGCCTTTTTTTGCATTACTTCCTCTTCTTCAACCTGCTGTAGTTTGATTACAAATGTTGGAATCATTGTTTCTACCTCTTTTTCAATTTCAAATGTTGGAAGAACTACTTGTACCTCCTCTTTTCTCTTTACTTCTACCTCCTTAATCTTATATGCAACCAACTCACCATTTAATCCCTTATTGATAACATTCGGTAACCTTTGTAGAAAATTTTCAAACTTTTGTAACAAATTTTGTATTTCTTATGACATACTTAATTTAAAACTATAATTTTTACTTTAGGAATGTAAAGCCATATGAAATATGCTCTTGCCTTGTTGCTTGCTTGTTTTTGGTGGGAATCTATTCTATGAATTGTGAAGGGAAAGTCTTTAATGGACTTACTTGGTTTTTGATGGTACAATGGTATCCAATGTTTGAGTTGTATTAATTAAATTGTTTATTGTTAGGGGTTTCTTTGTTGTTCTTTGTTCACCCAAGGATTAATTCCTAAACACTTCTCAATTTTTTTTTGCATAAAACCTCCAATTCACAATTACCTTATTGTTTTCGAGTATTACCTTGGACACCTATTATCGAACACAAATTTGCACATAAGTAAGCAATCATGTGTGTGATCCAAAATGCTCACATTTTAAAGGTGGCATTATTACCCCTTATTCCTGAACAGTAAATTATCGAAAGGCATTACAAATTTTAAAAACTTCAGAACAAGTTTTTTTTGGCCGAACATTTGGTCATGGATGTCCATTTGAATAGAAACCATCATAAACCAAAACAAATGCCAACCTTAAAACACACTAAATAGGTGTTAGGTCATAGGCACCCGATCGGTGATGGGCCAGTTTACCCTATATATAACAATTGACTATTTGATTTAAAAAAATCATGGTTCTATATAAGATTCAGGTTTTTTAATGACTACGGGTATCAACTCTGATACCCGTAGTGATTCCTTGGGGGGGGGTGCAGTTTCTTATACCCGCCGCACTCGTATATATTTCTGGGCTATTTTGTTGCTTGACCGTTACAGCCTTTTGAGAAAAGATTCCCCTGCAGAAAGTGGTAAGTAGCGCGGGTTCTTTCTGTCGCGGGTCGGGTGATGACGATCGCGGGTTTCGAGTACAACCCTGATCATTAAATCACACGACCCGACCCGACCCGACCCGACCCGCGTTCCCTCTGGTCCAGTGTTTTTTTTTTGGTGATGTAGCAAAAGTGGCGATGATCCACAGTAAGATTTAGTTAAATTTGGCTACAAGCTAGAATAAAAATCTCGAAAATTTAGCACTTTTATATCTTTTTGGCTATATATAGCCAGGAAAAAAAAGGCTGCGAGTCTGGTCGTCGGCCGCGGTCCTGGTCTGCCGCGGGAGCTGCTCGGAGAGAAGGGCAAGTGTTGCAGAAGAAGACGAAGGTACTTCGTCTCTCTCTATCTCCCTCTCTCGTCGTCGGCAAAAAGAAAAAAACAAAAGAAAGAAAAAAAAGGCAAAACGCCTCCGACTCTTCCGCGCACACAAAAAAATTCGATGGACAAAAAATGCTGCTGTGGAGGTACGAGACGACGACGACGACGGGGATTGTTCTTCGCAGCGGCATTTGCTGCAGAGTAGCCATGAACTTCTTCTTCTTCTTCGTTTGAAGCATTCATTCAGCGAGAAAGAAGAGTCTGGTGAGTGAGACTAGTCAGTCAGTCGTGAATGCAGCGGCAGCAGGCGGAGGCAGCATGAGATCGTTTAAGAAGTTCCGGGATTATGCGCTCCAGTCGCACAACAAGAGCAAGGAGAAAGCGGGCGGCGACCCCAATCTCCAGCATCTACTGCAACCCACACCGGAGCTCGATGAAGTCACCAGAGGCTTGCAGGTGCCCCAAGCTCACATCCTTCCCTTCCCATTCCTTTCCTTCGTTTCTCAGTCGGGTTGTACTTACGTGTTTCCTGATCCTTTGCTGCTGCTCTGTTTTTTTCTCCCCCCTCCCCTCCCTTTGGGTGTGTTTCTTGAGCTGGGTTTTACTTGTATGAGGTTATTAGGGTATTTTACAGCTTCACTTGGGATCTTGTTGGATGATGGGTGGGCGGGCTCTTCTTTTGTATTGAAGAATCAAGATCTGATGAGCAGACCCATCATCTTCTGAATGACCTAAACATCATCTGCTGCTGAAGGAGGAAGGAGGATCTTCAGATGGTCATTGTTGATGAAGGAAGGAATGATCATGATGCATGATGCAATTGGATTTAGTTTCTTCTGGAGATGGACATTTTGTACAATTGTGGAGCTATGTTGTCATCATTGTCGTGTGCTGAGAGTGTGCTGGTTGGTTGTGTATAATATAAGATTGTGAAATTTGTGTATGTGTAGGTTGTGCAAGGATTGCAGCGTCGATACAAAGGACTCGTCAGTGTATCTTCCCAAGTCTCAAGTTGTGCTTATGGTGCGTATACGCATTGTGTCCAACCAAGCTCTGAGAGCTATTACAAAGTTTCTACACAACATTGTACTTGCTTGTGGTTCAAGACTCTTTTTTGCTCAATGTCTAATCTTTATTATCATGATTACTTGTGGCTGTTGCAGACCTTTCTGTTGCAGTAGAAGAAATGGCAACCTACCTCATCAACTCATTTGGGCAACTTGATGAAGAAGAGATTGGTTAGTCGTTCATCTTCCTCTTCTCAATATTGAAGGCTCAAGCTATTTGGTCATCTTGGAATTGGAACCTATTTTGTTGCATAACATGTGGTGCACGACATAACCAAGGAACAAATCCATCCATCTGTGTGAAACAAAAACACGTGGTGAAGCCGAAGTGGTTCTAGTGGAATCTGGTGGAATCTGGCAGCAGACACTGGTCATCATGATTACATGCTTTGATGGTGCCTTTCTATCTGATGTTTTATCTTTCTTGAATGCCTTTATCCAACGAATCTTCTATCTCAGAAAGTTTTGGTTTCTCTTGTTGAAGCTCAAATGCAGCTGCATAAAAGGGTGCTTTCTGTGGCTGGGTATTTTTGTCATCCTAGAATGATAGATTATGAAAGTTTGTTGGAACAGATTTCATTTTGTTTGCTACTCTACTGTAAGGGAAACTCACTCATGAGCTCTCTTGTTTGGTGTCAGATTCTGAGTGATCATTCATCATCTAATGATGCTCCATGTCTGTTGGGGTTTCCAGGGAAGGTGTTCAAGATTGTTGGAAACGTGCAGTATGAAGTTTCCAAATCCTTAGACCTCTATGTAAGCAGTAGTAATAGTTTTTTTTTTTGCCTTCTGCTGCTTGTCTTGTGTAAAAACCTCAGGTATTTGATACCAGGGAATGACAATTCTTTAGAATTGTAAGCCTCCAATTTTGTTCAGGAATGCATGATGGGTGCCTTGCTCTATCCTTGCTATTCCATTCAGATTTGGATCTTAGGGTCAAAAGTTTGTTCCCTAAACCTGGAGAGATATGAATTTTCAGGCTTCCCATGTTGCCAAAACTGTAACAACGCCAACAGAAAATCTCATCAGTGAACTTCAGGCTGTCGAGGTTCGTTCCTGGGTGATATTGTACATTTTTTACTGGAAGCCCTCGTGAGAGACTTGGAGATTGCAGTTGTGATCTTTTCACAGCACACTTACTTGCAGCTGTGTAATGGCAGCTGACCCTAATAGGATTTGTGTACATAGCTCAGTTTATATTGTTGAGGGTATGATGGTTTGAACTCTCGTCTGTGATTGATAAAGTTCAAGTATTTCATGCTTTCTGTAGTCAATGTGCCTTGACTTCTTGTGTGTGCCTGTTTTCTATTCTCTAGTGATGAAGTCTTCTTTGATATTGTGGGCTTTGTGTTGATGCATGGTTTGTCAGTGGTGGATTGTTTTGTGAGATGGTGGCAATGTCCCACCCGACAACTAGTGTTGTTGGTCTGCTAATTTTGCCAGGTGGTTTACTTGTTGACAGGGGACTAAGAAACAGTATGATGAAAAGAGGCAAGGAAACTACACCCATTGAACTTCTACTCCCCAACTCTTGGTTGAATTATCTTCTGGGACCAACTCCCATAGCTTTTCAATTGATGAAATTTAGTGAACAAAAATCAACAGAACAGCAGTTTTGAGAGAACTTGTCCCACTCAGTACTGTCACCTTCAATCTTTACAGATGACCTACAAATTGTTGTTGGAGCCATCAAAGGTTGTTCATGTGATGTCAACAGCATTTATTGTGTGTTGTTGCAATATGACAAAAACTGATGATGTGCAGACAAATTTTTGACCAACATCGAATGCGTGTTGCAAGAGGGAGGCTAAAAAAGGGTAAAGGAGACACTCAGAATAAAGTGGATGCCCAGAGTGATCAAGAATTACAAGCAGCAAAAGAAGATTTTGATAACGTTTCTAGGTTTCTGAGCTGTCGCTTGATCTCTTTAGAGCAGGGGCGCGCACAGAGCCTCATTACTCAGGCTGCTCGTCACCATGCTGCACAGGTAGGTACTCTTGCTTCTCTCATGTCATAGTGTTCAATTAAACTAGAAAGAAGCCATGTTCTTAATGCAGTAGATCCTTAAAAGGGTGATAGGGTGCAATCCCAGCAGTAAATTGCACATTTGGGTGCACAAGAAGGTGAAGGAACTGGTAGCTTGATACTTTCATGTTAGATCATTTCATACATTTTTTACTTGGCATCTTGCACCCAACTGAAGAGGTTTTTTTGCGGGTTTGATCAGATGCATCTTCTGACCAGAGGACTTACATCTCTCCATGGAATCGAGCCATTTATGAAGCAAATCAGCCAGGAACACAATATTGATCGGAGACTTAGTCCAACGGACAAAGAGTTGTTTGATGATGCAGATGATGATGAAGCAGGTTCAGTTGTTGATGTTGATGATGGCTCCTACACTGATGACCATGAACAAGAACATGAACAAGAGCTGGATGACGGGCAGGATTCAGGCTCTGAAAGCTTTGTGCATGTAAGTACAATTTTTGTATGAAACTTAGTGATGACCACAATCAATAGGCAGCAGAATAATGTAGTAGTGTCTGATAGTTGGAGTTACAGCTACTGTGGTTATAAAACAATGCCCTGTGATAATGCTGTGTCTGCTGTGATTTTTTATTTTCTTTTAGGAGGATAGAATTGCAGTAAAGTGGCAGACAAACCTTGTTGGAATGTTGAGGTTGCTTAGAAAATGGGTGTTTGAATTTCACACTCACAAATGCCTGTGTTCCCCTGTTCGTGCAGGAAGCTGGTGCACCTGTTGACTTGTCACAAGAATGGAATTCTCTTTTAGAAGCAACAGTCAGGCACAGCCAGAATGGCACCTATGCCAATGATGATGACATCTACTCTCCGGTGCATCATCCTTGGAAAGAGAATGGCAGTAGATCGGCGCCTACTTCACCCCTGGTTGTCGCTCCAGGAGTGGATAACATTCAGGAAATTGATGTAGATTCACCTGATCAATTTATTTCAGGGCCTCCTCCTAAAAGGTCTCCACCAATGCCTTCCAATGCCAACAGAGGACACAGCTCCAGTGGGGGAGGTATGCATCATGACATGCTTGCTCTTGAGTACTATCCCTTAACATCTGGCCACAGTCCAACAACCCATGGTTTAGAAACAACAGCATCGTCTCATTTGGAGAGCTCCATCCATGTAACTCCACCACCACGGGTTCATGGACAAACAACTAAAATGGGTGTCCCAATGTTGCAATCATTTGAGCCACCCCCGAATTCATGGCCCATGCCACTGCCACCGGAATCAACGACATCACCCCCCATTGTCAACTTTGGTGCACCTCCTCTTTCCTCCTCAACCTCAAAAGGTTTTGTCACATTGAGCAGCAGCTCCATAGCACTATCTCAGAACAAGAAAAGGTACAGTCATTCTGGACCTTTAATATCTCCAGCTGCTCCATGGTACCGTTCCACTGTAACCAGCAGTGGACCGATTCCGTCAAAAGTTTCAAACAGTGGGCCTTTGGTGTCGTCTCTCGTGAACCACCACCACCATCACCACCACCATAGTTCTGGACAAAAGCAGTCTCCAGGACGACCCACATATAGTTCCCCACAAATATCTCCTCCTACTTCCCCACCAAAGATGTCAACAATACAAATCAGTGAGCTCCACAAGCTTCCTCCGCCACCTCTTAGTGCCAGCAGCTCATCAATGGTGGCAGTATGTGCTCCAAGCCCAATTGCCCACTCTGCTCCTTTGACTAGAGCTGCCCAGTCAGATCACAGTACTCTAAATGCCTCCCCACTCCCCTTGCCTCCTCTCAATGATGTTACTACAGGCAACTTCCCAACAGGAGGAAGAGCAGCTGTCAAGTTGCATAGACAGCAACGCTCTATGGGGCCATCGATCACAGAACTTTCACAGGTGACTGAGGAGGAGATCCCTTTCACATCATCTCGATGGGAAGAGACTGACACTCAAAAGAAGCAACCGTCAACTGCTTCTTGCCAACAAAATCAAACAGGCACTTCTGGCTCATCCCTCCAGGTTTGTCCTTTGTGTTGAGGCCAAAAAAGCAAAGGAATGTGAAACATCATCTTTGCCATGATGCATTTGTCTGTCTTTTTGACGATGAGGATTTTACAGTTTCTGGTAAATTGCTTTGTGCTTCTGGATCAATTTTGGGACCTGATGAAGTGGGGTATTTCATAGAGGTGAGCTTGATGGATTGGCTGCTATGGTGAACCTGCCTTCTTTCTCTAGCAGCTGGTTCTCTGACAATAGTGGTGAATTGATCTTCTCAGGTTCCTAAGCTCCAGAGGAGTGCTTCGGGTTCTGGAGGGACTGGTGTGTCATGGGGTGTTACAAATTCTTCTTCACTGGATTATAAAGCACCAGCAAAATCACACTTTGGATCAGTGGATATTTGCATGTGGAGGATTAGCACATCGCGTCATTCTTCTTCACCTGGTCGAGCATCAGCTTACTCTGTCACATCACCTACAAGTGGTAAGTGAATACCACACATTTGTGGGCTTTGTGGACAAATTTTAGGGTTGGATTTGGTTTCTGTCAAGACAAAGATAATCCCTTCAGTAGGAGAATACTACAATGTCTATAAATGGCTTATTGATGTTATAGGCAGAGTTAGGACATCTGAAACTCTAGACAAGTCTATATTTTATACTGGAATGAGAAAGGATTCATTTAGGCCTGTGCCTTATTTGGATGTTTTCAGCTGCAGCTGTCTATAGTGTGAAGGAGAAGGCTCAAGCAGGGAGTGCTTTTGAACATGGCAGGCGGTCACTGGATGGTAAGGTGCCAGCAAATGCCATTGACTCAAAATGGTCAAACTGGAGCTAGTTTTCATCAAGGAGAGAGATCTCTCTCCTTCCTGGAAGTGGGCAAGCAACATAGAAAACCAAAGTCAAGAAGGTGATGCCCTTCTGAAATTACTGTGAGAGTCGAAGTCTTTCCCCATGTGAGGTCCACATCCTGAATGTAGAGCTAGTGGGTGTTACAACTTGCTCCATATGCTGGGTAAATCTTGTTACTATATCCCCCCCTTTTCCTTATATATATTGCTCGCTCTCATAGCCACCCAGAGCACATGTGCAATCTTTAGTCAAATGTCCAGTTTCTCATCGATGAAGGTCGGCCTTGGTTTTTCCATCTCATGTAATATTGCCAACTAACAAAAATTGAAAAATCCTGGTATCTCCTTACTTGCAAGTTCTCACAGTGAGGTTTGGTTTCTGCGTCTGAGGATCCATCATTGTCAACTTGGTGTACCTCTCTCTAATGGATGTCTTGCTAACAACAGAAGCACTGGATTGCCAATGTTATCTAGTTTGTCTACCATGTGAGACAGAAGGTGACAGGAGAAACTGCATGGATTTACATAACCTAGCACTGGAGGCTTGCCATTTCCTCACAGGCTTCAAACTGATGATGAGTTTTCTTCATGATGGTGATCCTCTCACATGAAAGTAGTGCATCATGCTCCTCTCATGTAGATCATCCAGTCCTTAGACTTCACATCGACAAGTTGCAAATGTAACAACAGACTGGCTACCTAGCAGCTTGCTTGCTCACTTGCTCTTTTGAACACAAACTGAGTACCTACATACCTACTTGGAAAGATGTGTTGTTTGAGAAACAAAATTATGTAATAAAAGAAAACAGCGGGAATCAGACAAACTCAGAGTCTACAACAGAGATGTAGAGGAGCTTAGAATTACTGCCTTTGAGCTTTACTGTTGTTGATACAAATGCGCAGGAATGAGCACTGGAACTTACTGCTAAACTTTAGCAACCAAGCTATGGCTTAGATCTGTATGGCCTGCCTGTGAGGACAATGGAAAATCCTTCCCATCAGCCGCCACTGATGGGTGGAATTAGGGCAAGTTCATCACCATCCTTGACAAGCATGGGTGGTGCATTTTTATCAACATAACTATCATTCAAGGCAAGAGTCAAGCAAGAAGCAAGAGATTTGAGTGCAGGGAAGCGAGTTAGGATGTTCTCCAAGCATTGTGCTGTTGTCCAACCATCGTCAATGTCAAGAGACACTTCCGAAACTCCTCCTGCCAGCTCCCTGGCATGGGCAAATAACAGAGCTCTTACCCTAATCTGCTTTTTCTCCGTCCTTCCGCTGGGACTCCCTCCTTGCCGCCGCCGCTGCTGATGATGAGCTCCTGCTGCCTCCTCCTCCTCTCCTAATCTTTCTACTTCATTTAGCTCCATTGTTGTTGCTCAATCCCTGTGATTCCTGGATTCTAAACCGTAAACCGTAAACCGTAGCTTCAATTGTATTCTTCTCTATGGCTTGCAAGAAGCTCGTTGCTCTCAAAACTTTACATGTTTTAATCTCTTCTTCTATGGGGGTTGGGAGAGAACTTGGGTGCTCAATTCTTCTGTCAGGAGGAAGAATAACTAACCTTGGATGCGCAAGTCTGCTCTTCTTCAACAGCAAGACGACAGCTTGGAAGCTCAATCCTCCTGCTCTTCTTCTCTATGTCAAAGATGAGAACAAATTCGTAGAAGAAAAAATTTGATGCTCAATTTCTGCTCTTCTTTTTACAGCAAGAAGAAGACAACTTTGAAGCCCAATCCTCCTCTTCTCTATGGCAAAGATGAGAAACTTTCATACAAGAACTTTTGATGCAAAATTTCGGAATTCTTGAACTGCAAGAAGGAGACAATTTAGAAGCTCAATTCTGCTCTTCTCTATGCCAAGATGAGAAACTTTTGTAGAAAAACTTGGATGCTCAATTCTGCTCTCGCTTTTTAAGACCAAGAAAAAGACAACTTTGAAGCTCAATTAGTAATTCTGCTCTTGCTTTTAAGAGCAAGAAGAAGACGGACACCTTTCAGGCTCAATTCCTGTTCTTCTCTATCGCAAGACGAGATCTTTTTTTGGGTCCGCTTGATTTTGGTCCTCTCGATTAAAGAAGACTGTGCGCTACAACCAGCCAATTCCTGTTGTCCTCTTCCCCTTGAAGAATTCAACGTTGAGAGGCAGCCGAGGCTACACCTAGTCCTTCACACCTGGAGGCACGCTAGGGTCTAGGGTTTAGGTACACTGAACATTCCAGAACTCCGAATAAACTTTTCTTCCCTTAACTCAGAGCCCCAAACCCTGACAGAGTTAAGTAACTTTTCGAAGTTAACTTACTTGTCTTTTCAAAGTAACGTGACACTGGAGAGTGCATTCCATTATCCTCCAAAAGATGCAAGCATTTTCCATCCTAAGTTGAGTGACAAAAATAGGTTTCGCCACCTCTTGACTCCCCCCCTCTTCAAGATCCACCTCCCATTCCCAAAGCTGATATATTGCAAGTTGTCAATAGTTGAGTGAGGAAACTCAATATCCTTCCTTGTTTATGAAATTTAACCCATTTGCCATCCTATAGGATTTTATTTTATTTTTAAAATTTTGGTTGTATTTTCATGTTTTTTTGTGGTTTGTTTTGTTTTTCAATAAAGTTTGATAGGGTTACATCATTTGAGGATGTGATGTTGTTATCACTTTGAGCAACTCCACTAGTAGTGTGTCAAGTTGTGATCACCATGTCATAATCGTTTAGTGTGTTCAATTTAGTACCTTTGATGAGCAATTTTTTTCTTTTTAAAGACATAGCATTGTCTAGCAATTTCATGTCAAGCAAGTTTACTATAGGTTTAGAAAGCCCACATGTGCATGTGTCAATAGTGGAGGTCTTGTCAACAAAAGAGAGGGCAATGCCAAATCCACAACTACTATAGTAAAAACACGTTTAAGAACCAACTTTTGTGGAATTCCAAAGAATAATGTAATAATAGTTCAACATTGAATTGAGTAGTATCTATAACATTTAAACTATGGACCATGAAGAATCAACTTGCTTTGACTTCTCTCTCTTGAGCCCACTTGTTGAATTATGGTAATTCTTGATCTCAACTCATAACTCCAGAGCATGAAATCCTCTCATTTCCATATCTCAATATCAAGAAGTTGTACAAAGAAATAATGGCAACACAAATTATCCATTGCAAGTATATCCCAACAATCCCCAAGTTCTTCAAGTTACACATCAATTCCTTTTAGAACTCCCACCTCCTCCTTTTCACACACACACCACCACTTTGTCCCAATAGTGCAACATTTTTTTCCACCCAGTCCAATTACCATAATAAAACCACTCTCAGAACCCCTTATTTTTTCATCATTTTCTTCAACTAGTCCCTACATTATGCAACACGATTTGTTTACACCTAAGAGAGGGCTATGGCACAGTGGAAAAACAAGGCATTCTACTCTAAAAATTTCATGGAGTTAGGCCATTCCTCCTTCACAAACCTCCTCCTTGGAACTTATTGTAGGAAAAACCCCCAATAAACATACAAACTTGAAACTATCAAGAAAAAAAAATGCAAAAAAAAAAAACTCAAACTTTAATGCAGGAACTTAACTTCACAATGTAAGAAGCCCCTTCATATATTGCAACGTTCACCCTCCATCAATCACCAACTCCAAAACAATGTAAGATTCCACTTGATCAACACCGAGCATTGTCACAACCATGAAGAAAGCAAAACAAAGTTCAACAACACAACATTAAAACAAAAAAGTCAACAAATGAAACATAGTGGTTCCGTCAAATGTTTCATGATGATCAATCGTCCCTTACTTTGGCATTTTTCGTCGGTTCAAAATATCGTAACTTTTCATCCATAAGGTTGTTTTTTCATCTAAACCTTTATTTGGGCCTTGTTCACACAAAAAAAAACTTACACATTTTAAGGTCATAGTCCCACCAACTTCACATGAAAAACATTTCTACACAAGCCTTGTGCTCCTCACACCTCTATTTGCATCCTTTGCTTGATGTTCTTTCATTCAAACGATGTATATGTTTGCATCTTTCACTTGATGTTTTCTTTTTTTCATTCAAACAACTCCATGAACACTTGTATTAACATTACAATTTAGAAGCATTATTTACATATGAAAACATTGAAAGACAATGTAAATGTGAACTTTCATTTCAAGAATACATGCAAAGGACCATGGACTTGAAGAATGTGAATTGCACATCTATCATTGAGTGGTAACTTAATAGATAGTGGTGATTTGATACAACATCTATGGCCATAAGAAGGCATGTCACATGAATTAAAACAAACGATCATTGTTGCATTGCAACATTATTCATTGCAACAAGCAACTCATCATGTAATGACTTTGCCTTTTATGTAGGTCCAAATTCTTTTTCCCTTACTACATCTATAAATTATCGTCTAGATGTACACCCATCCATCATATGCACACATAATAGTTAGAATGTCACTCACTTATTCGCTCTAGTTCAAGCCATAATTTTATGCCCAAATCCTATTTGAATTTCAATCAATTTTTAATCATGAAGACACTCACTAGCTCATGCTAGTGCATAATGGAACATGACCAATTTTCCTTAGTTTTATATTTTCATCCTAACCAACACATTAGTCCTTGAGTTCTATTGTTCAATGTCACTTTATCATTTTCAATCTAAATTTGATCCATCAAGCTTTGAATGTCACCCTAAAAAGTTTCAAATATGATTGCCTTCATTCTTTTGAGTCTTTTTGTACAAACTCAAGTTTAATTGTGTTACAAATTGAATAGTTTGCTTCCATGGATGGGCTTTGAGCACCTTTGTATATTATCTATGTGTCATGAAAAACTCCACTAAACTCCATTACAAATGCAAAATGAGAAGTTGGTTTGCTTGAAGGCACATTGGGAAAGAAATGTGGGTGTTGGTGTGAAAGTTTGAGATGATGATGATGATTCCAATGCATTAGATGTAGCAATAGAATTGGTTGCAAAACTTGGGGGCACATCCTAGCTCAAATAACAGTGCAAGTTGTGCATCTATTCTACATTCTGTTGTCACACATATTTTATTATTTTAACACATGCAAGCATACCGACAACATTATAAACAACACAAGGTTAGATTGGTTTTTGAAAACCATTGTCTTTTTCAATTTCAATGAGGCCATGACTATTGTGGCACAAGTTTATGCTCCAAGTACTTCCTCCCTTGCTTTCACACTATGGTCTATTTGTTGTTACCATGTATTCATAAAGCTTTAGAGCTTAATGCACACCTTTTGCAACTTCAATTATAACATTGTCCTTGATGTTCATAGCCTCATTTGTTCAAGGTCACTTGATTATAGTGACCTTCACTTTTCAATTATTTGAGCACTGAAAAACCACTATGAACCGGAACCAATGATGGACAAAAGTGAACATTTGTTTATTTCCTTGCTTCACCCTATACAATCCAACATTTTTTATAATGTGTCATCTTTTAACATCTTTGATTTGTTCAACACAACCACAAATGCATAAATTCCAATAAATATTAACATGTCATGTTTGATTTGGCACCATTTGCTCTCCAAGCTTCATGTTGGTTTGTCATCATGACCCATGATCTTGTTTGTTGCATTATGAACAATTACATAATGCCAAAATGTGCTTGATTTCTTGCCATTCCTTATATATGAATGTTTTGTGAAATGTGAATGAACAATATTGTAAATTGTCTATCCTCATCTACAACAACAAAATTTCCTTTTGTTGCTTATTCATGGTGGGTCATGTGGTATGGGGCATAGAGGTGGACAAGGGGGGAACATGGTGACTATTGATTAGGTGTATATGAATGAATTTGGAGATGTGCTAAAAGGCACATTTGTAGCCAATGATTCAATATTTTCCTTAAGGCTAGAATGTCAATTATGACAACATAGTTGTTGTTGGGATCAAATCAAAGGCATGAAATCAACAACATCATTAACTTGTGGTCCGATGATGTTATAATGAACCACATCTACTCCTTTAACATTTTGTTTATTTACTACTTATTTGGAAAAATCTTGGAAAAATTATTTTTACAAAATTTTCAAAAATATTTAAAATATATATTATACTACTATGTTAAGGTTCATGTTATTTTTTTTCATTTTCAAATCTTTTCAAGAAGTTGTAATAGTGTTTTTATACTTTAAAAGCTACAAAAAACATTGATTATAATTAATTTTGAAATGTTTTTGGGTTTTTTTTATTGATTTCAAAATTTCAAGATATGTATATCAATATATTGAAAATAAAATTGTACAAAAACAACTCCATTTCTCAATTTTAAATAAATATTAAATATGCAAAACTAAGTAGTGGTTACAATTGTTTTGGTATATGTTAGCATGGTTAGGCCCATTGGTGTTATTGGAGCATGTGTTAAACCCCTATGGAGTTACTTTTAAGAACATTTGCAACATTAAAATGAACTATACATAGTTATGAATAAAATATGGAAATCAAATAATGTGAACAAAATCTGGGTTCAATGAAATGTAAAGGGCCAATAATTTTTTTTTGACTAGTTAGCAATAACAATTGGGCCAAATTGTTGACATTTAATAAAATTTCATTTAATATTGTCCATTTTTCATGCGTTATGGGTGAGTATGAGAGGATAATTAACATTGTATGTTGGATGTAATAAACATTGATAAAAATTCAAATAAGGGTTATGGATGGAGATGCTTTAACACTTACTTAGTAATTTCTACTTGCTAGCACATTCACTCCTACTAATGATATGTACAAGTGAAAATTGGAGGAGTGTCACAAATATGTGAAGATAAAAAAAAGTAGCAAACACATGTGGAGCTTCATTTTTTCCAACCATGAACATTCATGTCTAAATCATTTCTTGTAGTTTTGATTTGTGATTGTGTATGCATAATTTATTTTGTGCAACTTTCATTATGCTTGTAATAGCGTAATGGATCTTTCAAATATAGAAGATTGTTTCATATAATTCAACATTCATGCCGTGTTTCTAAATGAAATAGCACAAAACAATTTGAACACACCTTAATTGAATCCAATGTTTCTACTACTAGATTTTGGTGTTGATGCCACTTTCACAAATATGTAGTTCATCATTGCATCAACCACAATTTAGAATTAGAAATTACAAAACAACATGTTCATGCCTCTTGTCAAAGAACTTGAGGATTGGATTTTGGTTCCAATATATTTCACACATGTGCTAGTCTATATGAAATTGTTATGTCAAGCATGGATATATATATACTAAAAGGAACACCAATCAAACTTCAATGTTTTGAAACATTGATTTTTGCCACAATTTCAAGTCAACTAAATAATTCAATTATGTGATCCATATTGAATATCATCCAAATTTATAAGCCTTTCCCATCCATATAAGATTATATAAGGTTTACATGAGAAATGTTTCTTGAATTTGAATTTGAATGAGATGAAAATGGTGTTGTAGAACTAGCACAATTTTTTATATTTGTTAATGTTCTAAGAATTCTCTTCTCTCCATCTCTTGGTTCCACATTCCTTGTATTAGCATAATACTATTTGATGAATGTAAAGCTCTTAAATTCAAGAAGAAAAAAACCAAAACATGAGCCTATTCATTATATGGGTTGCCTCCCAAGTTTTGTATTTTCCTTTGGTTCATCATCCACAAAAAAGTTGAAAATTGGAAAACTCCCCAAAATAACAAATGTGAGGTTGGAGAGCCTCCCCTTAGGTGCGAAGGGGAGAACTTTGGGCAAAGGATACAGGATAAAATGAGGTGATATTGGGAACACCCTTGGGAAATGTCATGGGAACATGAGGAACATCATTGGGAATGTAAGAATTAAAAAATTCCATCCCTTGACCACCTCCCCCCACCCCCCAAAGGGAAAAAGATGAACACTCTAGGGTGTACATGCTCAGTCATCTCATTGGTTGCATGTATATTCTATTCCTAGACATGGTCGCCACCATTTTTTTTTGCCTTAGCTAATACCTTTTCTACAAAGCAAACCATACCTATTTAGTTACTAATCAATGAATCAAATTGGCATAAAGAGTGGCAAAGAAAGTTGGTTTGAATATGGTTTATAGTGCCATCAATATAATTATTGAGGTTAAATGTTGAAATTCAATGAGAAGATGTTTCTTTGAACTCAATGAGCATTGCCAAAAATATTCAAGAAAAAGTGACAAAAGTGCAAAATTTTTGAGGTTTAGGCCACATGACATAAACAAGTTACAAATGTGAGAAATATGAAGAAAGGTTGGGAGCACAATTGATTGGAAATTATGTTCAAAAAACATGTTTGGGAGTGTTCCTTTTAGGAATTTCTTTATGTAGCCTAAGTGGTGATTATCCATAGGAAAATGAAGCAAAAATAGCAGTCATTCCTAGGAAAATGTAGCCAAAAATATGGCTATAAACCAGATGTGAAGTAAAAATCTTTAATCAACTGTCTATATTCATGACAGAGCACATAGAACCAAATATAGAAATCTGATGATTTTTATTTTTATTTTCTTGCTTTTAACTATCGAAATGCTCCAAAGTCAGTTCATTTTCAAAATTTCAATTTTTTTTTTTTTTTTCATGTTTTGGCGAAATTTCACCAGTTAAAAAAACGTTGCTGCCAATGTAGATGCTGTACCTGCAACCAGGCTGAACCAGCATAGTAACTTGGAAGACCTTATTGAGTAAGACCTCTTCAAGCTAATAATTAACCAAGGAAATATTAATTTTGAACTCTGAGACCATGATTTATTCTTGGGTTGAGATAGCCTATCTCAACTGTTTAGAAGCAACCCCAAATGTTTTTTTTAGGGTTTTTAGTTTTTACCATGGTACCAGTGTAGGTAAGGCCTGAAATCTGGAAGAGGCATTGCTCAAGAATGTAAAGCCTAGGTACCAGTGTAAGTGCTGTGGTACACCCAATGCAGGGAGCTGCAGTGAAAGATCATTAGGCTTGTTCCGTAGTACAACGGTTCCATAGATCGAATTGTTCTACGGAACAAGCCTCATCTCCATCTCCAGTTAGGAATGTGGAGAGCCGCCATTCTAGAGATGGATTCTACCATGGCCTGTTCCGGACTGTAATGGGTTTTCCCCCACTGTTGAATCACATCTCAAGCATGTTCTCCACCATGGATTCCCATTACAAGTGAAACTGACCACCTACTACTAACAAGCCCCAAAATGTGGGCCACAGTGAACCAGCACCCACCACCGCACCATCCACTGGATGTCTATCAACACTCAGTTGTGGATGAACCTCAACTGAGTTAGTATATGGTTCTACCTTGGTAACCAATTATGTAAGAAATAGGTCTCATATATAGGTGGATAGGTAGGAAAATAGGTAACTACTAGGTAAATAGTGGTTTATACGTAGGTAAGGGCTGTTTTTACTACTTACCTACTAACAACCTGCTTGAGGGTTGTTAGTAGGTAGGTAGTAAAAAAATAAAGCAACTGAGTTAACCACCATGGTTAGCTAGCTAGGGAACTGGAAGCCAACAGAGAACTGTTTCCTGATCACTTATGATCCATCCTTCATATGGTGGGTGCTGGTTCACTGTGGCCCAAAAAGTGCCTGAATTGGACACTGAAACGTGCTACAGTCTATGAACTGAGTAGCGTTCCTCACTTTTAATCCGGGCTGGACAAAGAGGCAAGATATAATGTGACCTCCAAATATACTTAACAAAAATTTCTGAGTGCCTTGTATGTAAGGTAAAGCACACAGGCAAGCGGCCTTACCGAAATAAGGGCCCATGTGAGGCCCAAGGTATACCAACTATTCATGGTCTATTTATTTATAACTACAATTACTATAATTCTCCAATTATCTATGCTCCGAGGATAATTCTTTAACCCAAAGCTTATTGAACATTGATGATATTGGATTCAACATGTGGCACTTGCCACATTCGAAAAGTAAGTCAATTTTACTTTGGGGATTCATAACTTATTTTTATTAGTTCCTATATATATGTATGTGTGTGTTTTGGTTACATGTTGGTTTTTGGTAATTATTTACTTGAGGATCCTTTGTCTTTGAGACACCATCCTCTTCATTGAATCCTTGTTGCCCACCCCCACTCTTGAGCTTCAAAAACCCACCCTTGCTTGGCTCAAAAGAAGAATAATTTCTTCATAAGATTCTGAAGGAAATCAGTGCCATTTGCATGGACAAGTTTAGTGATCCCCACTTGCTTTGTGATTTTTGCTGCTTAACGCCATATACCAAAAAATGGAGTATCTTTTTCCATTATGATAAACCTTTTCTTCTTGAGCATTGGTCTTCACCAAGTTGGGATTTAGAATAAGAAGTTCTTTCAGGATTTCTTTCTTCCTACCCCTCCCTCCTCCTAACAAAGGGAAAAGCCTTCGGAAGAAGAAGAAAAAAAAAAACACCTTTGTTGTCTAAAAAGGGTGAGAAATATCACCATATTGAACTTGAGGGGAAAAGGAAAAGTTTCAGACGAAAGAAAGGACTTATTGCAATCAACATGAAATAGAATCCATTTCTCCTTCTAACAAGAGAATTCTTCAGATTGTTGGCACAAACAAGTGGTATGTCACACTGTGGCCTTGCCATTTACATAAAAAAGTATCTTAAGGCAAAAGCAGAATTATGGAAACTCAAACATTTCACCATGCAAAAATATATAATCTTCAAAAAACCCTCTAAAAGAAACCAAAATCCTTTGAGATATTATAACTCTGTAACTAATCTCGAGTTTCAAAAATCCTCATATAAAAATAGACCTATTATTACCTAGGGGCCCAAATCCTTCAAGCTACTATATACTCTATAATGAATCTAAACACAATATCCTTGCCTACCAAGGCAACACCAACAAAATCACAGCTATTTGAAATTTGACCAGATCTTTACGCCTGGTAAAGACCTCCAAGGGGCCGATTCTACGAATTCAGGTCTCGCCCTCAGCTCTTCCCTCACATTGGATAACCCATTCTGTATGAAGTAGGTCATAGTTATGGGCAGATACCTAGGAAACTAGGTTTCCAAAATGTCTTGTATCGGGTTTTGCTGTGATACCCGGCGGGTCCACCTCGGGCAGGAGATTTACTTCCGGAACTCTTCGGGCATCACCCTGCATGCAACAACTTGCAAGCAGTTTGTTGGTTAGTAGGTATTTAAATATTAAAAAAAGAAACTGAGCTAACCACGATGGTTGGCTAGTTAGGGAACTGGAACCCTACAGAAAACTATTTACTGAGACGACTTATTAAGTACCATCCATCTATGAAATGTCAACTCTACATCCATGTGACGAAATCTGTCCTGTACTTTTGCCTCCTGAAATTTCTTTAATAATTTGGTAATAATTATTTACCTCGTTATAGTTTGGCATGCAGCCACCATGGCAAAAAGAAAAGGAATGGGAATACTAATAATAATAATAAGAGTTTTTATTATTAAACTCTTATATAATAGTAAGAGTTTTGTATTATATACTCTTTTATATTATATTATATCATATTATGACCACGCCAACCAAAACGTGTGCGTTAGGAGTTGGAACACGACAACTGCAGCGCAACACCAAAAAGCAAAAGGAGCAAACGCAAATGCAAAACAGAAGAAGCCTCATCAGAGCGCCAAACCCTAATTCCGTAAGCTCCTACCACCCGCGCGCACTTGGGCCCAGATGACCACCTCGCTGCTACGCATCACATATCTCCTGCTGCAGAGAAAGCAGAAGGAAAAAAAACCAGATCGAGACAGCAATAGCCTTCTACTCCGGGGTGAGAGATAAAGAGATCGCTTCTGAGAGAGAGAGAGAGAGAGAGAGAGAGAGAGAGAGAAGGAAACGAGGATAGGAAGAGAATGATGAGGGATTCTACTTCCCTTGTGGAAATTATTGCTGCTGCTGTCTGAATCTACGGAGTGAGATCCGCTTGGGGTGACAGACATGGCTGCTCGATTGTCGCCTTCTTCAAGCATTGATGATGCCACCAGCACCTCAGGTAGTAGTAGTAGTATAGGCTACATGGAACACACCGTCTCCAAGCTTGACACGCTCGCAGGAGTCGCTATCAAGTATGGTGTCGAGGTAACGAACTCTCTCTCACGCTCTTTCCAGTCTCAAATTTCCACTTTGTAGTTGTGAGATCTATCTCATTGGAATGAAGAACAAGGGCATTTCTTGATCTTTGGATTGACTGAAATGGGTGGGTCAGGTGTGGGGGGGGGTGGGAAAGATGATATTCTCAGGAAATGACATTGCATTGGAAGCTGAAACCCCCCATCAGTGTGTGTGCAAACCATACTCTGATAATCTGAGTATTCAAGTCCTTGAAGATGTGGTCATGACCCTGTGCTTTGCAGGTTGCAGATATCAAGCGCCTGAATGCACTGACCACTGATTTCCAGATGTATGCACTCAAAACATTACGGATACCTCTTCAAGGAAAACATTCCCCTTCAGCTGCTGCCCACAAAAACTCATCTGGTCGTACGCGGTATGTATGTAGCCTTCACGAAGGAGATGTCTACAGAAAGAAAGCATGCAACCAATTTGGTTTATCTTGAATGTGTTGAGGCGATCTGTTTCTTTACCCCCTCCAACTCTTGGAGCTACTGGCAAGGCCAAATCCTGTAGACCATGTGACTGAGGAGCAGCAGCCAAATGCAGATAGAAATTTCATTTCTGGATGACATGTGCGCATGCATGCATGCCATCTTGTGTGACCCATTGAGGATAAATCTTAGCTTTTCAACTTGGGGATTGCAGGTATGCAAGTTCATCTGTCGATCGTGGTTTGCAGTACTTAGCCAGTGGCCCACAGTCAACTTCCAACAATGGCATCAGGTACAGATCTCCCGAGAAGAGAGCTCCTACATCTGCCATGGGATTGTTGAGAGGATACTATGGACTAGCATCCATAACTGGAGCAGGTGGTGAAGGAACAGAGATGGATGTGTACAAAACTGATGCTGAGTTCCTGTATGAAGATCAGCCACACGTGCCTCATGTAAAATTGGCACTGAGTGCACACAACCGGAGACATTCCACTGGAGGTCACAGAGAATTTTCAGCTTTTGGATTTGCAGAATCTTGTGGCAATCAGCTCAATGCTCTCTGGTCTTCTCCAACTCCTGAAAAACATGCCTCTAATTCTTGTTTATTGATGACACCAAGTAAAGATCCTCTGCATGGAGAAATTGAAGTCGTGAATGAGGCAGCAGAGAGACAGATGAGTGGAAGGTCTGTCCGGCGGCGTTCAAAAAATGAGATGGGCAGTGATGAGGTTATGAACGTTCGAGAAAGGGTTACTTTACTCATGAAGGGTTCTACTTCAAGACCAAAAGAACTGACAGCAAACTTGCCTCTGCCACGTCCAGGCCTTTCAACATCCTCAAATGGATCACAAGATAACAGTGATGGAGTTGGGGCATCATCAGGAATGAAGGCCTCAGGGGCTGCAGTTCGGGGCAGCAAGGGAGCTGCAGACAGCCTGATATCTAAGGTAAGGAGGTCTGCAGGTGCAACAAGCCTGCAAGAGGCAGGAAGCATCATCACTGCTTCTCCTTCTGTGCTCTCACCTGCACTTCCTGGACCATCCAGTGTTTTAGGTCTTACCTCTGCTGTACGTCGTTCGAAGGCTGCTTTAGACTGAAATCTCTACACTATTTTTTCTCCAGTTCACAAGGGACAAGTTTCTCGGTGCAACCTTTTCAAGAAGGTTGTTCTCTCCCATCCCACTCTCATGTAGGGTGGTCTGTCATCTTATTGTTGATGTAGATTTTTTAGGGTTAGCAGGCACTTCATATGAATAATGCAAAGGGCAATTCAACTTGCACTGAAAGATCTTTAGGATATTGGATTCTTCAACCCTCTTAAGGGAACAGTAGCAAACAGATAGATAGCTCAATTGTTTGGGTCCAATTGTTGTAATTGGGGACTTCCAATTGTCATATGTCAACACATTTTTTGGTTCTAGAGTGGGTTTGTTTCAGCAATTGAAATGAGACTCCTTATTGAGTATCCATTCTTGTCACAGGTAAAGATCTTAGGAGTTCAAAGCATTTCTTCAACCACTAGCAATATTTTAGAACAAATATGGGGAAAATGGGGAAAACTATAGATTTAGTTAGAGGGAGGGTTGTTGTGTGAGACTCTTCTGAGTGCTATTTTTTTATTGAAATTGTTTAACCTTTAAAGCAGCAATCAGACCTGGTGTTAGGTCTCATAGTGTTAAGCTAACATCTAGATAACATCATGTAAGAAAAAAATTGACCTGTGTTAGTCCACACAGTTTAGGGTTTAGGGTTTAGGTCAGTGCTGACTAACATGGACGTCACATTCATGGTTTTTCTAGGTGTGAATGATTAGCCCAGAAGTTAAACATTCTTATGTGAATGCAACAAAATAATTGTCTCTCTTAACATTAACTTAGCATCAGGTCTGCTTGTAATTAGAGTGTGCCAACATATACTTGAGCAAATTCTAATCCATTGCACCATATGTCGAACATTAGATATCTAATGCACTAATTTGTAACGAGGTTTGAACTTGGTTAAGAAAATATTGTTCCAATCAATCAACATCTATGTATGGACAGAACCAACAATCAAGTACATGCTAACCAAATTTGTCCTTTGCTCAAACACCCATTCAAATTACAAAGAAGAGGAGATGAACCTTCAGAAATTTTATGGCTTGAAATTGCCTCCGGTATGTCACAACTCAAACACTTACACCTCAAACTGAATGGTTTTCCCTACTTGCCAGTTCATAGCTGGTGGAAAGAAAATTTCTACCCCAATCCTGATCCACATGAATTATATTCAGATTACCTTGAAAGAGTTTTGTAGAGTTCACAAAATCACAAACAAAAGAAATCATATTCAGATTACATTGGAAGAGTTTCATGGAGTTCACAAAATCACAAACATAGGTTTCCTTGCCATAGTGAGACTCTTACTAAGGTTATGAATTGCCTCGAGCATAGGTAAGCCACAAGACAACCCCGATACGATTTCATAATATGGATGATGTGCTCCCCTTACGCCTTTCCCACCTTCGGCATGGGCAAACCAACACTTATACTAGTACCAACTTGACATGAAACGTGATTTGTGTGACACCTAGGTGGTCTAGGTTGCCCTTTTTGGGAGGGGAGATTTTTCTCTCTACTAGTAGTAAAAAAAATCAGTGGATGATGTTCAAAAAATCATCCACTATCCTTCCTCATTTTAAGCTTTTAGGATTGCATTCCCTATTTTGGCATTACACATAACCATATGTCATTATTATTTTTACTCTTTTTTAATCTATAATTAGTTCAATCAGAAATAGGTATGATTAGTGCATTTACTAATATGGTATGGAACATAACACCATTAATGGTAATAAGATGTTCTGATTTGTTGTCTCCAAAGTTTTGTGGATCATATTCAAACCAGGGTTTTTATTTTCAACTTTCAAAAATACTTATCCTATCTAGGAGGAAGCATTCACCATGCCCTAAATGGCTACTTTGGTGATATGTTTGTAGGACGGGTGGGCAACTTGGTTTTTTATTGTCAAGACATCTGGCATTTTTAATTTTTAATTTTAATTTTTTTGGGTGTCTATGGCTATGTCAAAATGTGCAATGTAGTTTAATTTTGGTGTGTGTGTTTGGTCCACCTAAGAAAATTAGGTAATTCTTAAATGTTCTAAAAATCTTCCTAATGATGAACAAGTTCCTTATGGTGGGATTTGGGCAATATGACTTGTGGGGGAATTGAACCCCTAAATTGCCCACCACAACACAAGGCTTATCTTGTATAGTTCACATATGTCACACATACATATTGCACAAGACAAGTAACAAAATAAACAAGCAATGTTTAATAACCTACTTGCTGAAAATAGATTTACTAGGGAATTGAATCCCTAAATTGCTCACTACATCACAAGTTATTTGCAAAATAACAGTACATACATACATAGCATACACAATAACAAAACTTATTAGAAGTTAATACTTACTAGCTTACTACCATCAACAAAGAAACAAAATTTTAATGGAAACAATAGTTGTGCTAAGATCATGGAAGTTGAATGTAAAAAGAAGAAAATCTCAAATTTTCCAAGTAGAAATTATGCTTCAAAGCCATATTAGGATATCATATCCTTTCATGTAGTTGGTTGCATAGGTAATCTTGGCAAAGGTATTTTGATCAAAGCATTTATACTTACTAGTGTGAGCCTGGTGCATAATGCACCCCCCTTGGCGGACAAAACCCATCAAAAAAAAGAAAAAGAAGAGGTCCAGGCAGTTTAACTGACATAGAAAACAAAACCCATAAAAAAAAATGAAAAAGAAAAAAGGGTCCGGGCAGTTTAACTGACGCAGAAAACAAAACCCATCAAAAAAAAAAAAAAAAAGGTCCGTGCTGGCCTGGAAATTGCCCGGACAGATGGACAGACATACAAACATGTAACTTTAATATATAAGATAGTAATCATGACATTGCCTACACAACATTGGAAGTAGGCCAAACAAAATCAAATTGTTATGCATATCACAAGTATATTCAATCATGTCACAAGGCAAATATTCTAGTGGATTCAAAGGTTATAATCTAATTACTCTAAAAAAAAGTTGATTGTTTTCGGTCGAATGTTGTTTTGGAAGTTATTAATGTGGTAAATTTAGTTGTTGACCTGCAAGCTTCATCAAGTAATATAGTAATGTTAAATCTTAGCTTATTTGTTCTATGTTATTTCATGCATTAAGGTATGAATTCTATCATACCTAAAAATCCTTTTCTATTGCTTTTCCTATTTTAATTTAAATAAGGCTATGAGTTGAATCAAGATTAGGCGCGCTCTTAGAAATCAATTAGTTAACTTGCATATGTTGCATATATATATATATATATATATATATATATTCGCCAATATCATCTATCAAGATGTTAATGATATTTATAAGGCTCCCATCAAAATACCAATACCCATAAAAATATTAATATATGTAAAAGTATCAAAACATCTTTCTTTAAGGGTAACTATTTCTAATATAGATTGCGATGCTTGATAAATTATAATGAAAATACCAACAATAGTTCCAGCAAAAAGCAAATTGCAACTACCTATGGGTATGGAAAACTCTCCAATGTATGAAATTGTTGAAAAAACATTCAAACCAAAAGGTTCAAATGTGTTGTCAATCAATTACAAAGTTTGGATTTTATGAAATTCAAATTGTTGAAATGTCTTTCATCCACAACATAATTGATTACTTGGACTTTAGCAATTTTTGCCAACTTCAAATATTTTGTCATCTTGTGTGTAATCACTTGTGAAAAGTCCAGAGATTTCCAAAGCCAAGTCATAGGATTCACAATGTAAGGAGGACCCATGGTTGATGCATCATTATTTTTTATTTTAACTTCAAGAATGACATGCAAATCCAAATATATTGAAGACTAGACCTATGGTACTATGGTTTGTTTAGGCCTAATCCTCTTGGGGTAGCAATATTAGGCCTTGATCATTGCAATGTGTTTCTTGAAAGACTCCTCATAGTTTGCCATCATCCAATATTAAAGGAAAACTGCACCCAAAGCTTCCATAACACCATGTGAAGGAAAGTGGGATTACCACTTTGAAATCAAGAATTCAACAACTTTTTTCATTTGATTTTTCACAATTTCCACAACCTAAATATGCACATTTTTTGTCACAAAACTCACAACCCTTGTTAGTTGGTCAAGATATTTTGCCCAAATGTATTGTCCATTGTAATCAAAGGTTAAATGTTCAATACATGTATTTAGGTCCAATATGCATTGCATGATGAGGAGGTCATGGAAGGAATCCACCAAAGACTTGAAAGAATAAAGCATATTGGACTTGAAAGCAATGTCAAGGTCCACAAAATGTGAAAAAAAAAATGCTTGACAAAGTTTTATTATTGTCACATAATCAACAATAAAAACATCACAAGCTTGGGCCAACTTCATCAAGTTGTTCACTTCCTCCAACAATGGCAACAAAGCTATTAGCTCATATAAGACCTCAATATCACATAGGAGTTCAAAGTTCATCTTGGCAAAATTATTGCTAGCAAAATCCAAATCCATCTTCACAACTAGAATGTAGTATTCATTCATCATCCTCTTTGTAGGTTCAAACATTAAAAATCCACCTTGTTTTGACATTTTACAACTTATTACCTTGAGTTTTCATGATTTCAATAATCTTCTTGAGTTCCAAATGTCTTTTAAGGCTTTTGTTGAAATAGGCATGTAGGCATATATAGGGTTTGGAGCAATTTTTCGAACCTACAAACCATTTTCAACTTAAACAAAGCTTGCATGTCTATATTAGTTTGATGGGCCATGCAATGGATGCTTTGCATGTGAGTAGCATAATCCAATTGAATTTATCACATAACTCCAATCCTTACACCTTGAAAAACAGTCACACCATTAATTCCAAAACAAATGAGCTTAGAGGACAATGGTTCATCTATTAGACCACCAATAGTCAACCACATTTTAGTGATGTATTGGTCAAATTTCAAAGATCAACAATTTAATCACCCTTTCAAATGAAACTAAAATTGGAATTCAAGACCAATCCTTCATGACATATGCATGCAAGGACAACTAACCTTAATTGTCAACACTTGTAACTTCATCACAGCATATGAAAATGTAATTTGCTACATTCATAGCTTTCACAATGGTTGCCTTAATAATGTCGTGCATTATTTCAGCCATGGACCATTAATTTGTCACACTAAGGTTTTTGTGGACAATTCTTCACTCAAAGGGATTATAGCAAACCTTTCATGCTTTTATATTCATGCATGAGCTTTCCCTCTAAAAATACATAGAAAATTGTGGAAATTGAAGGACTTCCTTCAAGCTTCATGTGCCACACCTTGCATAACCTTGTCCAGCACACTTTCCTCATTTTTGGAAACATAAAACACTTTTCTTTAACATGTTGACAATTTTAGCATAGGAGAATCTACCTTTAGGAACATTGAACATAGGGGAAATAGTTTTCTTCCTACCAACATGTTTACAAATATAATCAAACTTAGGAGCAAGGAGTTTTTCCTTACCATAACCTTTGTGAAAATCTTGCATTGACCATGTGTGACAAGCTTGTTTTTACTTAAAACATTTTTCTTTGAAAGGCGGTTTTGTAACCCAAACATCTAAAATTTCCAATTAAGTTCATGTAAGCCTTTTGTTTTTTAGACTCAATATCAACTTTTAATCTGGTTCTTTCAAGTTCATTAGATTTAACTTCAAAGGTAAGATAAATTTTGGAAGCGTTTCCTTCATTCATGACTAACCCCCTTTGTCCCTTGTAGTCTTCATAACACTTTGGCTATTAATTTCAACAACATTGCTATCCACTTTATTCTATTGACCAAACAAGCAATGAAACTTGAAGTTTTTTGATGGTTTAAAAGGCTTAAGAAGAACCATGTTGAAACTTGAAAAATTCAAATGCAATTCAAATTTTGCAAAGTACAAATCAAATTCAAAAACACACATTTGATTCAACTTTCAAGTACGAAACATTCAATTGAAGGTTAAAATTATGAATCTTACCTAAATCATAGGCAAGAGGGGTGTTGTGGAAAATGGTGTGATATGTAAAGAACACATATTGACCTGCAAAATGTTTCACAATTTTAACATCTAATTGTAAAAATCAACTAGAATCATTGATTCAAGAGTTAATGACAATAATAGTAATAAGCAATACAAATTGACCAACAAGAATCAAGTTGTAAAAATAATTGATAAGTGTCAAGTTGTGTGGGCTTGTAAAAAAACCAATAAACATCAAGTTGCATCAACTTGTAAAAACAATTGATAAGCATCAAGTTGCCTCAATTTGTAAAAATGACCAAGAAGCGTTAAGAAACATCAATGGACTTTTAAAAATGCATTATTGACTTATAAAAATCAACCAACAATATTCAACTTGTGAAAAGTGATTAACAATTGAAATTCAAAAAGTTTCAAATCTTAAACTTGTGCGATTTTTGAATCCTTGCAAGAAGCATTTAAAAAAACAAGAATCATGTGCTTTAAAGGAAAATGAAAAACATAAGAAAACATTTGATTAAAACCTAGTAGATCCAAAGACCACAAATTTTGTGTTTGAATCAAGAATCAACTAGCAATTTAGAAGCATTAAAACCCAAACTTGTTCAATTCTTGAATCCTTGCGAGGAACATGTAAAAAAAGAACAAGAATCATGTGCATTAAAGGAAAATGAAAAGCACAAAAAACATTTAACTCTAGCTTGAGGGCTAAAATCACAAACTTTGTACTTGAATTAGAAATCATGGGAGTCAAGACTATTATGGTGCAATTTGTAGAGTGTGCACATTAGACAATGCACACACACTTCAAGGTTCAAACCCATGTAGACTTAAAAGAAAATTCCAATATTAAGAAAAACCTTGAACCTTAAACATGTTATTTGTAACTTGCAATGTTTCTCCTTCACCGCCAACATTGAACATTCAAGAGTCAAAACCATCTAAGGCAAATTGAAACTTGCAAGAGGCATAGAAAGGGAATTGAGACTCATGAGCAAACAATTGGTTCTTGTTGGTGAAAAGTGGGGTTGGTGAGCTGTAACTATTAAAGGGTTTAAATGATGACAAAAACCCTCCCAACATTGTTGAATGATCTAGCGATTAGACAATTGAAATGCACCTTAATAGGTGATTTAATGGCTAGAAAGAAGGTTTTTTTGGCAACCTCATTCATTACAAAATATAACCTTTTAACAAAAGCTTCTAGATTTAAAGCAACTATTTGATGTCAATCATGATGGCATGTAAGATTTTTGGTTAGAAGGCTAAAATTTAATTTTTTTTTCCTTTGTTGATGTGGTTGGCTCTTGGCCAATGGGGAATTTTGGTGTTTTCCAAAAAATACTCCAATTCAAACTAAACAAGATTATAATAAAATTTCTTTTCTTTTCATGAATATCCTTCCATAATGGTGAGAGAGCCTCACAACTCAAAAGTAAGGGATAAGGGTTTTTTTGCAACACTTTTGCATGGTTTTATGTTTTGGGAGACATAGAACCCATGAACTTATGAACACCATGCATAATCATGAACATAAAAGTCATCCCCTATTGTGTCAAAATGAACCTTAATACAGAATTTGTGTATCCATATCATGCAAATGTGTTAGGTTTAATTTTAAAATTTGAATTTATTTTTTGTCAAAATATTATACCTAATGTGATGCCTTGACTTTTTTTTTCCATTTGTTGGCTTTGTGTTATACCTAACATGATGCTTTGATTTATTTTTGTATGCACATTTGTGAAAGTTTTTTAAATGTCTCACATTTGAACTTTGTGTAATTTGAGAGTAATGTTCATTGCATGAAAATGGGTTCATGGATAAATTGGCCTTTTTATTAATTGGCAAAAAAATTCCAAAAAATGAAAATCTAAAATTTAAATGTGGGAATGAAGTGCTTTTTGGGGTTTTCAATTACCAAAAATGGAATTTATATTTTTTCAAATTTTCTATTTTGGGATCCAATTAAAGCTAAAAATATATAAGGATATTTTTTGGGGTTTTTATAGCCAAATATGATTAATATTCATTGTAGGATCATCATTTTGGCTACATCACAAAATTGACCAAATTGTTTTTTTTATGAAATGTTTTCAATGGTTAGAATTTGAAATTTTTTGAAATTTTTATTTTTTGATTCAACATGAGTTTAAAAATGCAAGGATATGTATTTTTAAAATTTTATAGTAGAACATGCAAGGATATTTTAAATCTTCCCATGGATGATCACCATTTTGGCTACATCACAAAAATGACCAAGGAAACAAAATACACAAGTAATGTGTAAGAATTATATAGGTAAAGAACTATTAAAAAACATCAAGAAAAACCAACAAATCTAGCAATCGTATTGGCCTATAGAAAAAATCTTTAGACATGGACACAACTTTATTCTATTAAACATTGAAAATAATGTCCTGTTTTACCATTTCCATTGGTCTTCTAAAATTTTCACAAACCTACCAAACCATGTTACACATTCAATTGTTAGTTCATTCCAAATAATTTAAAAAAAAATTTAGACCAACAATTTCATTGGCCATAACATTTTTTCTACACACCTACACACAAGGTTATTCAACATTTTCTATGTATTAGTGTATTGTAAGCCTTGTTTATATACAAATATTGTTACTCAAATGTTTGTATATAAACCAAATGCAATAACTTCATTGGCCATAACACACATCTACACACAAGCCTATTCAACACCCTATGTATATTAAGTAGCATTCACATTTAGAGTTAATGGCGGAAAATTAGGGTAATGTTGGTGAACAAGGCCATGGATATAGCCTTTTAGTGTAGCTAGTTTGACTTTAATCAATTTGCTATCTTTGTTCAAACCTAATCAACTTCTAAGTTGTAGTTAAGGTAGATACCATTGAGTTCTAACCTTTGTTCATGATGAGAGAGCCAAACATTTAAAGTATTTAACATTTCCACTTGTTGCTACATGCTTCAACATTTTAGAACTTACATTGTTTGTTTTAACTCTAGTGTTGTTAAGTGTTGTGTCTTTTATAAAAAAATGCCATTTATTGCTAACATGAATCATAGATGGAATGTTTGTGAAATTGATGATTACATGATGTGGAGGATGGTTTACAACAACAAACTAGGACTTCAAGTCATCAAGATTGGTGACATTTTTTGCATCTAGCCCTTGATTGTTTCCTTGATTGAACCACATATAAACCCTTAGTTGTTTCCTTGATTGAATTGTGGAAGTTTTTGGTTGTCTTCCACATAATCATCTTTGCATAATTCACGCATCAATGAACAATTTGGCTAAGGAAAATGTTCTTCCTCTTTTTCTCTTGGTGGTACATAGATTCCATCTCCCTTTGCTTGCAAATCTTTCACATGTGCTAGAACATTTGTGCTTATTTATGTTTGAAAAACTTCAATTTCATGTTAATAATCTTCAATGAACAACTTTGGTAGATGAAATTTCTTTCACTCCTTTGTAGATAGATCCATTAAGAAGTATTATTTCCATTACCTTTGTGATAGTCATAGATTCTTTCGAAGTTGCCATTGAAACAATTCCACTTGTCTTTACACACATTTTCCCATTATGTTTAGTATCCTCATTTTTCAAAGATTTTCTGTTAACCTTGCATTACCCTAAAACAAGTTTTAATTCTAAAAGTTAAACAAAAAATTAATGTTTTCAACTTAACTTCCATGTCACTTAATTATTTTCAAATTGTCGCATATTTGAACACAATTAATTATTACATGTTAATGATCACACAAACTCCATGTTTGAACATACTTTAATAATTTAATAATATGAACCTTATTTATATAAAAAGATTATTGGATCATGAAATTCATTGATAGTGTCATTAAAGCGTATCCTTAGTGGTGCTCTCAATATGTGACCCTGTAAAAATATTTTTCATATCCAAGTTTAGTTTGTTATTTTGTGCAACCCCATTCACAAAATTGAAACTCATATTCCAAAAAAGTAGGAGACTATTTATAACAAATCACAAGGACCAATCATTATGATCAACTAATTAAAAATAGGGAACAACAGTCAAGTCATATTTATTACACTATTCTCTAGTAGGTTCATAGCTTTGTTGTGTCTTTATTTGCCAACAATTTTTTTAAGGTTTTTAAAATTTTGAACATGTGGCTATTATTAAACTAAAATTTGTGCATATTTGGCGATATTTAAATGTTCAACATTGTAATCTATGGCAATCTAAAGCCTCAATAAATTGAAAATTGGCTATTTGCAAAAACAAAATTTCATAAAAAAGTTGGTGAAATGTCTAATGTTATAATAGCAAAACATGTCGTTAATTACAAAATGAAAGTAAAACATATGGCTACACAACCTTTGGCCCATGCTCTTAGTTGGCAATGCACATAATTTGGCCATGAAAATTTCTCAAACATAGTTATTATGTGACCACTGTTGTATGCATAGCAGTGGCCTTGAAGCTTGGTCATTGCCGGGTGATTCTATCACAATTATATAAGACCCAACTTCAACCATTACTAGATGTTATCATTGAGAATGGTCCACTGATGATGGGATTAAAACAACAAGCCCCACCCAAATCCTAGTAAAGGAGTTTAATCAAATGTTTGTTTGGGCTTCTATTCCTTCCAATATTTAAAACATGTGTAATATGGGAAAATATTCAAAGTGTAAAAAGTTTGAAAATATATTCCCACAACATTATTCAAGTGTTCATTGAGGTAGTTCTTCAATTTAAATTTCATGAAAAAAAGAGTGAAAAATGTCCATTCATCTTCCATTGAACCCAACGTTTGTATTATTGCAATTTTTGCCAATTTGAAAAACTCGGGGAAATAATGTTGTAAACTACAAGAAGCCTCCAAAGTTTGCCAAAATCAAGTTAAGGGATTAACATGAAGGTGCCTCCATAGTAGCAACAACATTAAATTACACAGTGATCTTAAAAAGACTAGATTGCATGTTAAAAACATTTGTAAACATAATTGTTGGGCAAATCTTGGCTACAATAAGAGGTGAACTTGCTTATGAAGTTTTGACATGTCCCAACAACTTTTGGGAATAGTAATGTGCCTTAATCAACATTAAATGTTGATTAAAATTATCTTCAACATCACCTTGAAGCCAATATTCCAGATAACAAATGTTTATAACATCCATCAAATGGGATGCTAGAAACCTTGTAGTTAGTTCATGAGTGAAAGTTAAATTGTTGCAGTTACAAAATCAAAGACAAATAAAAGGCCAAAAAAAATAGTAAAACTAGACCCCAAACAGAAAAGAAAAAAAAAAAAAAAAACAACACAAAAACATAAAGACACGAGGAAAATGGTAGGAAAAAAACTTGAGCATGATGATTTTGCATCCTCCACTAGATTAATGGAGACCTTTTAGGTCACCTGAACCTTTTCACCAATGGCATTTACACATGTAGCCCAAAATGTGTAATTTGATGAATCAAAGGTCAAATACTCACTACTAGGGGTATTGAAGTTTAGTGAATTGGTCTTCCACTTCAAATTCACATTGCTATGATTGCAAGCAATTAAGCCTTGGAAGTCTTTGAAAATATCAAAAACATATTTTGTTGCCAGATCTACATAGTGAAAGTAAAGTTGACCTTGGCAGGTCTTTATGGCAACAACGTAATCACATACCAAAAGATCTCTCTTTTGTGCAAACTTGATCAATGCATGGATAATTTCCAACATGGGCAACAAGCAACAAAGAAAAATGAGAAGGTTTACATCACAAAAAAACTTAAAATTCACTTTGGCAAACATGATTGATGGATTGTCTTTAGCCATCTTTGCCAATAATGGCATATACATGGCCATCATCTTTTTTTCTGGATTGAGCATGTTAATCTAGCATGTTTTGACATTCAAGATTTTTTTTTCCCTTTTTTCCTTCATTAATTATGCTAACTTCAAAAACTCAAGATGCATTTTGGGGTTGTGAGAGAAAAAAAAAATAAGGATTACAATAATCTTCTATAGATTTCACAATAAGGATTTGAGACAAAGTTTACATGGCTAGATTGGTGCAATGCACCATGCAATAAATGCCTTCCAAACGGGGGAATACTTATTTTTCATTTGGTGAATAACACCATTGTGCACCCCCTAAAAAACGTTCACTCCATCAACCCCAAAGGAAATTAGTTTTGCAACAATATATGCATAAAAAAGACCACCATGTTCTTTCAAAACACCCATAATAACCTTAGTTAGATTATTTACACCCCCTCCTTCAATAACCTACTTTAAATAAATGAGTACAAGTATGTAACACCAATCTTGAACAATATAGGAATGAATAGAAATCCATGATTGGTTATCAATTATGGTTGCTTCATCACAAGACCATGCAAGGTACTTTGAACTTGCAATAACTTATTTTACCCTTTTGATGACTTGCTTATGCATACATTCAACCATAATCCATCCCATTGAATCATTCCAATGTTATTTTGGCAATAGGGGGACATCTAGGAAAAAAAAAGAAAGACTTCAAAGCCTCAAATTTAAGCATGGGCCGGCCCTATTGTAGTAAGTGCAAAATTGTAACAAATTGCTGCCGCTTTCTACCCCATTCCCCCTTAACCCCTCCTTGAACTTGCTTAGCAATTGTGAGGCAACTATTTTTTAAATAAACAATCTCATTCTTTGCATGGTTGCACTTCTTATTGACATACCATTCTCCTTGTCTCTTGCCCAAGTGCGACATGTCTCAAACAACTTTTGTTTTCCCTGCATGTTTTTCAAGAATGTGAACCTTTGGCCCTAGGATCACATCCTTAACCTTCACAAATGAACATAAACATACTGGGCATTTCACATGGTGAAATATTTTTGTTTCATTTCTCAACGTCTTTGCCCGTAGGAATTGAGTAGTTCACACATTTCGACACTTCCATGATATGCCATAATTTTTTTTAGGTTTTTTAGGTGGGGGTAATTTTGATTCCTCTTCCTTTGTAATGATATGGATCTATGAGAAATCTACCATAAAAGCAACATAAGTGGGCAATCCACCAAGATAAACAAGTTATAAATAGATGTAGGATTATTGTGATTGAAATTAGAATTTGACTCAACCTTGCTACCACTTGAACTTGCTATAGAAAATGGAATTAGTTTAGGTTTAGGAGGGATTGCAAAAGGAGAACTATCCTTAGGATTCTTGCTGGACTTGAAAAAATCAAACATCACAATGTATTTTCATGTCCTTTCCACAGGTGCCATCCAAGCCTTTCAAATCAAAAAAATGCATACAAAAGACAAAAGCAAAGGGAGGTTGAAAAACACAAACATAGAAAGTTTGTGAACCACTAATCAACATCGACAACTGTTAATCCATGTGAACTATGAAACTCCAAGCTCCAAATTTCTGCCAAAAGTAGAGCATGTTGCCGAACTACAAGATATCCCTTATTCTCACACCTCCTAGTTAGTTGCCTTCTTACATGCTGTGTAAAATGGACAATGCATAAGTATTGGAAGCAACATGGCAAATATGCAAGTCTAGCTTGGATATGGATTGTGCACAATTTTGATTCTTAAATTGTCTAAACCCTAAACCAAAAATTTACCAAAACTCTAAAGCAAGCATGTGATGCAATGTGCACTGGGTCCTGACCAAAAACAGAGCGTGAATAGAGTTCAAATGAAGAAGAGAACTTGGATTTGGACTATGCAAGATCCTTTGTATAGACTCTATTTAATCCACAAGAGAGAGTTGTATAATCTTGCTTTGCAAAAAACTAAGTAGTACACATCACCTAACAATATAATAAGCTGCATCTGACTTCAAGGGAAATAGTGTAACGTCTTGTGAAATCTGCCGCCAACCTTCCACTCTAGAATATAACAAGAAACTGTAGGGGTTGGGGAGAAGTGTATCCTCAGAACCTTCAAATCTTCACTTATTTGTCCACATATCCCTGCAAACTCAGTAGAGGCAGACCCAACTTCATTAGGGCACTTACATGCATGCACCATTCATTGTACATTTTCAAAACAATCTACACTCAAATTTTACACATTTCATGCATTTCATGAAAGGTTTAGAATTCAGTAAAAATAACGTCTATTCACCTACCCAAAAACACTTGGCCCTCTTTCTAAGAACAGATTCATAACCAATCAGATACCGAGCTCAGTTTCTTTACTGTCCAGTCTCCAAACACACCAGTCCTCGTGTGTATTAAAGAGTCCTTATGGATCCATTGCAATTTAATTTTCTCTATCACTTAATTTTTAGAAGAAACGTAAGCAGTCTCACAGATTTCCATCAAAGATCCTCCAACCCTGTTTGGATCACCATCACCAAAGACAAAGGAGAAAACCTGTACAGTGGGGAGGTACAAATGACAACAAAATCCCATATCACCTTCTCATTAACATGAGAATAAAATATTACATGTTGGTTAAGTCTATTGTTGTGTGCCTAAAAAATTTATTAAATTTAAAAAAAAAGAAAAAAAAAGAACATGCTCACACACTAGCAGTCTTGCTAGAAAACAAGTGGCAACAGTAGTAGCACACATTTTCCCCCAAAACTTCAAAAAAAAATTCACGAAACATATTTTTAGGCACCACCCACCAATAGACTCAAAGAAATTCATCCCGCCACTCCGTTTTGCACTTTTGGACCGACGATAGAAGTAAGGGTCCTAGTACCTACACCACTTCCTAAGACGGTCAATATAACAAATGGACACAAAATGGGCAAACAACTATGCAAAAATCTACATTCTAAGTTTCTATCACATTTCCGGTAGCAATTGAAAGACTCAATCATGGTCTTTGCAAACACTCAAAACATCAATAATATTCTCATGTAAGCTACAAAAAGATTGTGAAAATATTTTTTATTTCATCTAAGCTTGCTCCTATACAAGCAAGCATCTAAATTGAAGGCATTGAGAGGCCTACATAAAGGGTAGTGGTTGGAGACACTGCACCCTGAAGTTTGTTACACATAATGCATCTATTATGGTTCCTTGGCAGGGGAACAAACTCAAAATCTTTGCAATATTTTAACAAGCACCAGTGAACAATTGATGTGCAATTGATGTTTTACTGCTGCTCGCTACATTGTTTCCAAACTGTTGTAGTCCAAACCCTGTTGTAGGTCGTCCAACTTATCACTATCTGCGACTGCTTAGAAGTGCCCTCAGATCGACTTTAGTATTGAAACCCAAATCTACTACAAGCTACATGAAGCCAAAGAACAATGGTTCATTTATTGTTCACTCAGATTTGTTCTTTTCGAAATTACTGAAACTTCTTATGCTTGTCCTCTCTGATCCCTACAAGATGATGCAGTGGGAATACTCGGTGTGGAACGCATCACAGGTCCAATGCATAGTTTCCCAATTGTTTGTGTTTTCATCGTCTACAATGAGCAACACATGATCATCTAGATTATCTCATCTCCGGTAATTAGGGAACGGGAACAGTACTGAGTGCACATAATTGTGAATCGTGATTGTAGAAAGAAGGGTAGAGAAAGACATGGACCTTAACAGAGACTCGCCAATCACATTAACTTACGTTGAGGACTGTTAGGGTCGTATCCGTGTCGATGACTGGCTTGTGCATATGTCGCTACTTTCGGGGCCTGCGGTGACCGTCGCTTTGTAGATCGGTATGTTGCAAGCCAGTTGATTTGCAAGAAAGATAGATGACTCCTGCAATGAGTTTGCGGTTGAATGTTAGGAACCCGGAAGCACTCTAGACTAGAAATTTTGTTTCTTGAAAACTTTGAGAACCTACAAGACATCATCCAGGGCTCAGAATACCTGTTCTAATGCAGGAGCCTTGAGCAGACTAATCTGTGTTGCAGCTCTGTAAGCTATGTGCAGGGTACAGCAGAGAAAATGAGATCCATAGTCGATATGTTTGACAACAACCTGAATGAGTTGAAAGATAGTTCAGGAAGCCGCCTAAAACCCAGAAAAATGAAAGAAAGATGTTGTAGCAGATTGTTCTATTGCGGCTCTTTCGTAAACCTTCAGACCTGAACAATGCAAAATATCGCGCATGAAGTTGTTCAATCCGATGCAAAAGGTAGGAAGTATGTACGAAAGATCGACAATGCTCAGGACTCTGAGACTCAATAGTCGCTTGTGATATACAGCTCTACGATGCAGATGAAGCTTGCAATTGTTGTGAAACCATGGCCATTTCCAATCCAAGAAAGGGAAAAAACCTGATAAAACGTAAATATAGTCGATATTTCGCCAATAAAAAAAAAGGCTGTTACCGGCCTTAGCAAGAGTGTGCAAATGTGCACGGCCAAAACCATTTTCCTGAGCCAAACTAGCATGGTTTCACTTTTCTTCATTCAATTTTATTTGTGACCCTGCAAGTTGAAATTGGATGAAGAAAACTGAAAACATGCCGGTTTGGCTAAGGAACGTGGTTTTGGCCCAGCAGTTTTGCACAGTTTGCTAAGCCTAACACCCGCAGTTGATTGACTACCTAGATAGTTTAATTGGTCCAGGTGAGTTGCTATTAGTACCTTACCCTAAGGTCAGTTTCATCATTTAATAATCCTCAAAATAGTGAAATGAAATTTTGTGAAAATATGAAGTTGACACGTTGAAAATCATCATAATTATCATAGGCTACATTCTAAATAATTTCGCTACTCATATTACAATATTATAGTAGATGATGGAAAAATATATAATTCCAAATTTTAAAAACGAATTCATTTTTTGAAATAAATAATTATTTGTTTTGTCAATGTGGAAACTGACCCTAGACTACGGTAGTCTCCGCCCTATTTGCAATTGCAGTCTCAGTTTTAGTTTTATGGGTAGGGTTGGAAAAAATTAAATAACTAAACTTGGACGTGAGAAATACTTTTGCAACGTCGCATTCCGTCACCGCTGGAGATGCCTTGGTTTTGACAACCTGTTACATTCCTTCTTAGAGGATGAAAAAAACCTACGTAGGTAACTTCCCGGTTGATAGATGACAAATGGCACAGGTTCGTTACCTCTTTTCGTGGACCAAAAAAGTTCATCCACGTCCGGGGTCTCGAGTCTCGACCGTGCGTGCACCCGGGATGACGAAGAAGAACGACCGCGAGCAGAAGAGCGCAGGAAACACGAAGAAGAGAAACAGATATAGAGAGACACAGAGAAGAGACACAGAGAGAGAAGAGATTGTCGTCAAGAGATGGCAAGCTTGGCATTAGGATTACCGACAGTAGTAGCAGCAGCAGCCGAGAAGAGCGCAAAAGAGTTAGGATTGCGGTCATCGAATGGATATTTCAGGCAAGCATGGCAACAACAGCAGCAGCAGCTGCCGCAGAGGATGCGAGGGGGGCAAGTCCCCGGAGTTTCGTCTCTTCCTCTCTGCAGAGCGCATCAGCAACAACAGCAGCAAAAGAAACTCGAACCAGAAGCATCGTTCGGAGCTGGAAGGACAGTAAGGAGTGTGATTTTACCTCTTTTCGCAGCTGCTTTGGTAGGTTAGTATTGGCCTTCCCCCCCTCCTCCCGGGCCGCCCCTTTCTCTTCCTCAAAAGCTTTCTCTCTGTCTCTGTCGCCGTCTTTCTGTTTTCTTCGGATTATCTGCTTGGAGTGATTCTCGGACTCGCACTTAGATTCTTGTTACACCTTTGTAGAATGATTTTGTTTGTAGACCAGCCATTTGACTCCTCAGAGAGTGTGCTTTCAAGGTGGAGAAGCAAGAGATTTATGAATTGGCAACTTTGTTATTTATTCAACAATGTGTTTGATGAGACACTTTGATGACAATGAAGATTACCTTGGATGTTTACCTGTTTATCAAACTCAAACATGATCAACACACATGGAAGTTTCAACAAGCATCATTGTAGTATAGAAGCTGAGATTGCAAAGTTCTTATCAAGGTTGGTTTGGAATTGAAGCAGGCAGTGGCCAAATAATGGATTCTATGGTGACACCAAGGACAGCTGTGGCACTGGATTATGTTGACAATGCATCATCAGGTCAGGATGCGTACAAAGACCTTCTCCAAAAATTCAGGGTATGGATTTTTTGTTAGATCTTTCAACTTCTTTGCAATATAACTTGACCTGAAGCATACTTTGACATTCCTGTGCTGAGCCATTTTTTGAGCATGAAACTCTCATTTGATGGTATCTTGTTGTTTGCAAATCATAAGGAACGGGAGATGTTGCTTGCTGTTGCCTGAAAAATTTTATCTGGTATTTTGATTGTCTTCCATGAGCAAGTCATGTTGATATTTTGTGAGATAAGGAGATGTGGGACTGATATAGGAGAGACAGGGACAAGAGACAGTGGTGGCACCTACAACTTCAGCTCCAGAACTAGACCAAGGAAACCCCCGTTCTGCAGTGGCTGTAAGTTTTCAGTCCCTCTCTCCACTTTTCCTTGCTCACAAATCCTAAGCCCTAAATCCAAACTTTGACTTGATTCCTCAACCCAATCGTTGTTGTTTCAATCTCACACTAACATGAAAATGAAAGCAAGATTTTCAGAATCTCCTCAACTTCCATATCTCATCAAATTGAAGTCCTCGGTCCAGCCATTTGTCTGTCCTTGTAAGGTAAAGAGAAAATGACATGACTTTCATCCTTGGATCCCCAGTTTGGTTTCTGGGAAACAGTAGATCTTGGGATGCTAACCTCTAATGAAGGTTTAGGAATTGTTTCATATACTTGGGAAACTAGATTGAGAGGCAAGTGGCTGAAGCTGCAAACTCTCATTTGTTGTGAATCTGTCTGGCTTGAAGTCTTTTTCTCAACTTTCTAAGAATCAAGTCTTGCAGGACTGTAGCAGAAAGTCATAAAATTCATGGCAGTGAAAAAATATAGCTTTGAATCCTTCATAGACCTTCTTGAGTGATAATGATCCAAGCTGTAGATGACAAAATGAGAAGATCAAGAGCTGAGAGGCCATTATTAATTGGTAAAACTGGGGAGTTCTGGATGCCAGCGGCTGAGAGAAGCAGCAGAGAAAGCACGTGCAGAGAGGGAGGCGGATCGAATGAAGGTGGTTGAAACTCGTATTGAGCAAGAAAAGTCTCGTCAGACAAGAGAAGCTGGGACACCTCGATCCATAGTGCCTGCTCCACCCATAGTTGCTGCTCCACCCATAGTTCCTGCTCCGCCCATAGCAAAGGAGAAGTCTGTGGAACAAAAGGTTTGAGATCTAGCTGTATAATCACTCAAATAATCATTCAAGTACCGGGTTGTCTCTCAATTCTTTTCAGCTTGGCTTCAAGTGTCAGATGGAGAAGTTCTAAGTACTTGAAAAGATGTGTAATTCGGAGCTCACTAAAAGCCAGCCAACAAGGGCATGGCTAAGCAATTTGAAATATATCTTGCCCATATGTAGGAGTGGCTTCCTGTTTCCTAGTTTTTATGACTAGTTGGCTAATTGAGGTATACAAATTTTACATGCACATGATAACATCATTAATCATAATAGCCATGATAGGTTGGTACATTGACCACAATTTGGGCTGTGCGCTTGATAACTGTAATATGAAAATCCATGGCACCAGTAAGGAAGTTAGTTTTATGGTCTCAATGAAATGGTAATTCAATCCACTGAAACCCTTGTATTTTGTTATCGTAACAGCTTTTTCTCCTGTTCTTGGTGCAGGTTACACCACAAGTAGCACAAGTTGGAGTGCCAACTATAACTAAGAAACAGAAGACCCATGGCTTCCTACCTCTCTTTCTGTCACAATTCCTCCTGCTCTTGGCAACAGTTGGTGTGGGTGCTGCACTTTTTGTTCTACCTGAAAGCAAATGGAAAGAGGCGCAAGAGGTAATTCTCACCTTTCTGCAGTCTTCCTTTGTTGATGTTGTTCATAGTTTCATTTCAATTGCATATCTTACAGGTATTCTGAAACCATATGGTCTCTTACTATCAATTACTTATTTTGTTTTTGGCTGGAGGGTTGGTGGGATTGTAGAAATTTGATGAACTTGTGGAAAAATCAACACCAGTAGCAGAAGATGCCTATGCCAAGGCTGAGCCAGTGGCCACAGAGGTGCGTCACCTTTCATATATAACACTGCTAAGTGTGAAAAACCAGAAGTTTGGGTTTCAAGAACAAGCTCTTGGTTTTCTGACAAGTCTTCAAACCCACAATGTGCAGGCTTGGAAGAAAGCACAGGTGTTGGGAGAGCAAGCAAAGCCTTATGTGGTACAGTTGTGGCAGGGTGCCAAGCCATTGGCTGCCAAAGCAGTGGAGGCTTCAAAGCCTTTGCTAAGAGAGGCACAGTTGAAAGCAAGTGATTTGCTTCAGCAGGCACAGGAGAGGTCCAAAAGTTAAGGTACTTCATAGAAAAAAACCTGGCATCCAGTGATCTGCCTGCCATATCTTCCATCTTTCCCATGGAAAGCAGTTTTGAGTCTTGCTACATTTCACACTAAATGATCAATAATAGGTCAGTGGAAACTTGGTTTTTTGATGTTGCACATGCATCACATAATCATATGATCTTTCTGGACAGTTGGTCAAAGATGAATGTCAGATTAAACGCTCTGTGACCATTAATCCTCCTAAAAACCCAAGTTGTTTACAATTGTGCAATTGCAACCTCTTTCCAGCCCGTACAACCACTCATTTGCAGCATTTATGAACTCCACAACTTCAACTCCTGGAAGGTTAGTTGTCCAGCCAGCCTGTACAACCATTTAAGTCCATAGTATTGTTCCTTGGCAGCCCTAATAACAAGTCAAGCCCTTCACCCAAATAACTCAACTCACTATGTTCTAGTGCATAGAGGAAGACCAAAACTGAGAATGGGTGAAGCTCAAACAGAATGAGAGAGAAAAACCAACTAACAAATAGACTATTGTTGTGTGTGCCATTTCAGCCACCTTCACACAATTCATGTCTGTGTGTGGCCTTTGGGCCACACTAATTAGACTCTTAAAAAATTTCTACACAGGCTACAAACCTCAAAAACTCTGTATGTTTTGCATTTATCACTGTTACCATAACTTTCTGTACAAATAATTTTGCTCAAAGACTCAGTGCAAAACTGACAAAAACAAAATTGACCTTCCAAACACATCAGTCTGTACAAACTGTAAAGAAGGATCTTTAGGATTCAATGCTCAATCACAGATAGGACATCTCATCAAACCGTTCTCATTGCACTCAGTGCAGCGGACCACCTCATTAGTATCTGTGATCACCTTGCAGCTCCCACTGCAGTCCAAGCATGGCACAAACCTAACTCCGCCACACCCATCACAGCCTTCTCTTGAAATCTGGGATGGTAGACCCTCCACTAAAACTGCAAGTGTTCCATCTTCATGTAACTTGGAAACTTCATCTGCTCCTCCAATATACCTGCCCTTTACAAACACCCTTGGAACTTGGACTGGTGTATCGACAAGGTCCTTAAGCTCTTGTCGGAATTCAGCATGCATTGACACATCCCGCTCATCAAGTGACAAGCCTAAGCTCCGTAAAATGAATCTCACATGGTTGCAGTCTTCAAATGTCTTCCTAATTCCCCGTAAACTGGTTGTGTACAGAACCACTCTTTGTTCACCTGCTGGTGGGCATTTCACCTCAAAGCACTCCAATGGGCCTGGGTTCAATCTCTTCACTTCCACAACTGGGGTTGTTGAGCATTTGGATGTCTTGAGTGTGATTGCTTTAGGCCCTCCATCCATACCCACTTCCATGATCTTGTTCCCTTTCCCATTAGTATCTGCCCCAGCAGGCTGGGCAAATGAATGGTCTTTACTGGAGCTTTCCTCATCTTGACTCCCTGGAATTATTGACAGTGTTGCCCCATCGCACCTTCCGACATTGTACCACTCCTCATTTGAGAACAATTCCAGTTCTCGTTCAAAAGATGCGAAGAGATCAGGATCAATTGTTGATTCTAGCTCATCTGTAGTGGAATTCTGCTTTGACCCAACACTGGAAACTTTCAACAGAGCCTTCCTCTCTTCAGATAGAGATTTCCCTTCAGACACATGCACATAGCCAGACTCCAAGTTCAAACCTATCTCAGAAACACCACTCTCAGAATCATTCACAACATTATTGGATACTGCAACATTTGGTGAGAAACATTGAGAGGGTTTGTTTCCACCCTTCATGATCACAGTTGTGTTGGATGCTGGCTGAAGCCTTGGTAAAACAGGTGATGATGCCTTGAGGTGTTGTGAAGGAGAGAGTTTCTTTGCTTCTTCTTCAAATGCTGCAGCCATGGTCAGCACATGCATTGATGAAGGAACTGGAGAAACATTACTGCTCACAGTGGAAGCTTCAGACATTGCCTGCCCTGGAGAATACGAGACTACCACTCTGCTGCTCTCCTGCTGCATCACAGGAGCTTTAGAATTCTCGACCTTTGAGGAAGAAGTTTGGTGCACTATTGAGGGCCTTCCAGAACTGCCATCCTGACCAGTCAATCCAGGTCTTACTGACAGGGACTTGGGGATCATTGGAGCATTCTCCAGTTTCATAGCAGATGATTTCAAAGCAGAGGATGCTTGAGCCATGAAAGGCATGCTGCTGCCAGGGCCACACTGTGTACTTGGACTTTTTTCCAGCACAGCATTTGGGGGGGGTGGGTATGGAAAGACCTTGCCTCTTTCCTGATTTAATGCAGCAGCTGCTTCTGACAAGATTCCCCTTGCTGCAGATGACAAAAACTGGGATGCAGCATTCTCTTGCCTCTCTTCTTGTTGTGTTGTGAGAGATTTGCAGTTCTCTACACTTGAGGAAGGAAGTTGTTTTGTTGCCACTGCAGGAGGTTTTAAGGCCATTTTCATTTGCAGAATAGTGGAAGAAGATTCATCATGCAAAAGAGATGGAGGAGGAGTAGTAAGTTTTGCAGCTTGTGCAGAATCCAAGTCCTCCACAGTGCGAATGGTATGGAAAGTCGGAGACTTCTCAAAGGGTTTTGACACTGTTGATGGATATCCTGTCTTATTGTCTGAGATTTTAAGCTTCTCAAAAGCAACAGAGCCTTCCAAATCATCTTCAAGCCCATCCATGAGCTCCCACATGTTGATAGTTTCAGGCTCCCCTCCTTTAGCTGACGTTCTATATTTAGGGTTTATTGCTGCAGCAACAACTGGTGGCAGCTTGGGAAGGCTTAGACTCACCTCTGACCAAGGCTTAGCCACCATTTCTGCTGGCACATCAAAATTCTTCAGCTTCTCATAGATTTCCTCGGCAGCAGTACTTGATTTAGATGTGGGAATTTGCTGCTGCTGCTGCCCCTTCTTCATTTGTTTGTGGGGTGGAGGATCCACTTTGAGGATTCCGTATGTGCTTGACGTGAGAGCCACCACATGATGGCTGTCTCTCTTGCTGCTGCTATCGCGACCCCTCACTGGCATGGACATGCTACGACCCAATTGCGCATACCCATCCTCCTCGTCCTTACTTGAAGCCGCCTTGGTCGTCTCTACACTTTTGGATGCCGAACACCCCATCCCGCACAATTCCCCGAGTTCGGCCCGCTCTCTCTTCTTTCCGAGCTCTCAATCCTACAAGATTCACAAACCAAGGAGAAAGACTGAAAATAAAAACGATGCAATTGCATTGAGAAAAATCAAAACCCAGAAGAACAATGCAGCAGCAGAAGAAGAAGAAGAACAGAGACAGAGAGAGCTTCAAACATCCCAAGCTCTTCGTCACTCAGAAAATGCAACCGAACACCACCAGGACCCACCCAACAAAACCCATAATGCTTCGAAACGAAAAACTACCTTCACTTCTCGGCAACAGCAGCTCCACAACTGAACTTCTTTGGAAATCATCCACCACCACCCGAGACTCTTCCACCTCTTTTCTCACAAAAAAAGCCACTCTAAACCATTTACAAGAGCAGTCTCTCCAGTATTTCCAAAATCTCAAGATCTATGGATCGATCACCATAACTACTACATGCATTCCCTCAAAACAAACTCGGATCTCCCAACTACCACAAAGAAGAAGAAGAAGACCCAACACTAATGCAACTCAATCTCTTCCATGGCCTTTTAGATGTGCCAACTCCCCCCCCCAAAACCTGAAAAAAAGGGCCACTACAAGCACAACAACCAACAACAACAACAACAAATCAAAACCTCCAGAGCTGCTGCATTACAAATTCTGGAGAAGAAGAAGAATATGGGTGGTGATGGTGGTGGTGGTGCAGCATCATGTGATACCACTAAGAAAGAATTTCATTTGGGAAAAAACAAAGGAGAATTTTTAAAAAAGAAAAAAAGTGGTCGTTTCTTCTGGTCGCCTTGTGCTCCAGCTGGTTTCTGATTCTCTAGATAAGTACCTCGCATGTGTTTTGAATTTCTGCACTTCCAGTTTGTCAAGTATGGAGTTCAGTTTGACTGACATCTCTCTCTCTCTCTCTCTCTCTCTCTCTCTCTCTGTTCCTCGAACTTCGAGAGAACAGCAGTTGCCGTGTTTGAACTATGTAGCTGTTGGCGCTCGTGTGGGTGGGTGAAAAGGATGAAAGTCAAACATCCGCGAGAATGGAACATCCATTTATTCATCCATGAATAGTAGTGTGTGCTTGTGGGCCAGACTGTACCAGCAGCACCCACCAGTGCACTCATGAAAGATGGATGGCAAGTAGTCAGCAAACAGTTTTCTGTTGGGTTCCTGGTCCCTAACTAACTAGGGTTACCTAGTTCTTAGATAGTAAAGGTAGCACTTACCTATGCATAAACTATCTACTTACCTAGTCATGACTTAGTTCTTACACAATGGGTTACCAAGGTGGAATCAGATCTTAACTCAGTGTTGAGATTCATCCACAGCTGAGTCATTTTTGGGCATCCAGTGGATGGTGCACTGGTGAGTCCTGGTTCACTCTGGCCATGTTTGCAGCTTCTAAATGCCAGTGATTATTTTTTTGTGGCGAGTATTATTTTTGAAAAAAGAATCAAACGCCAAAATCGAAAAAAATGCTTTTAAAATATTTTAAATCGCCAAAATTGCCTACAAAATGAAAGCGTTACCTGAAATTTTCTACTTTTATATTTTAAATATTTCTAGATATGGCTAAATATACTTATGGACTTTCACCACTTGAGCGACATTACAAAATTGAAGGGAAAAAAAAATTGCCTTTGTTCAAGTTTTTTCAAATTATATATATATATATATATATATAATTTTGTGAAATTTTCCCAAAAAAAGTGGCAAAATTAATCCAATTTACACTAGATTTTTTTTTTTTAAATCCCTATTATGTTTTTCAAAAAAGCAACAAAATTAGTCAGAAAGAATCATTGGTATTGTGTGATTATTTAAATTTATAAAGACCTGTCGCCAGTCTTTTTGTTTTGGGGAAAATTTTGGCATTGCAACAACAATTTTAAAAATTGGAATATTTTGTTGCAGATGCCTAGTATTTTATTTTTAGTTAAAGAAATTTTGATTTTTGAAAAAATGTCATCACTTTATTGAACTTTTGGAGCAAACTTTGGATATTTTTCTTAAAGCATTTACCAATATATATATATATATAATATACCTTGGGATGCTTGCTGCCCACACCTATTTTTAAAAATTGGAAAAAAAAAGAGAAATTTTTCCATTGGTTCTGGTTTTTAAATTATTTTTTAATCAGAGAATTAATTGTTCTGATTCTTTAGAACGGTGGTTGTATGTTGTATATCAAAACCAGGTCTTTAGTTTTCTGAGAACCACGGTTATGAATTCTTAGAACCACCCTGATAACTGCCGGGGGTTTGTTCCTGCTTCTAATAATCATATTATTTGTAGATTTTTTAAAAAAATATTCCAATAAAAACACTTTTTCCAAAGAATCAAATTTTGTGAAGGAAATTTTTTATTTCTCTACCAGAACTTAAGTAGTTGGTTACCTTGGCCACTTTCACACTAATAATTTATATTATTATATAGAAAATTTTGCATTTATAAAAAAAACACTGACTATAATTTTCATTTTTAGTGTTATTTTTATTTATTCTTTCAACTCTTGAGACATGATCCAGATCAACAGATTTCATCATAACTTGGACCACTTATGGAAACTAGCTTCCCTATAGTATGGTATTATGTTCAATAGTTCCCATGGAGCTTACATTGAAACAACAAATCGCCATGAACACTAGTAGAGAGGGTGTGACCAAGTTCATTAAGAATTTCATTAGGCTTTCAATGAAATTGTCTCAATTTCATTACACAAGAAATTTCACTATGTTCCTTGGAATTGGTTGCTA
>Ga0209611_10000565_pt1 | contig 56719 bp, 36 predicted proteins | sample S1TSphgellanicum_3_FD_187693 | JGI IMG/M metagenome (GOLD analysis project Ga0209611, IMG submission 187693) | Host-associated microbial communities from peat moss isolated from Minnesota, USA - S1T2_Fc - Sphagnum magellanicum MG (SPAdes) (version 2) | ecosystem: Host-associated > Plants > Peat...
ATAAACCTCCCCCAAAAAAAAAAAGGTTGACTTTGCACCCAATTTGGAGGGCACATTATAATACCCTCAACTTCCGGCTTTACCCAACACATTTTCACTTGAAAACTTGCATTGCACAGGTAAAATAGTAGGGTGAAAATTTCAAAATCCATGTGGACCCATCAAAGCGAAGGGTGGCCCAAGACCTATGTCAAGACAATAATGGGTTTTAAGGTTTAGTTACCAAAAATTGGAGGTACCTGCACCCCTATCACCCATTAAAGTAACAGGATAAGCCATGTCCAGCGAGTTTCTTTTTAGGCCTTCAGAAATGCAAATAAAATAAGAAATAGGGAAAGTACAACATCTGCCCTAGGAATTAGGCAGGTACCTACTACTAACCTACCTGCCTGGTTGTGTAGGCCACCTAGGTAGTCGTTTGGTTAAGGCAATTATCAATTATTAATGCGCGGGTTTAGTGCAAATTAGTGACTTAATTAGTAAGCTGCTAATCAGCACAATCCTATGACGGGGGAAACCGGGGGCGGGGGAGGGAACTGAGAAGAATACTGAGCAGCCCTTTTCTTTTGGCCGGCTATATGTATCTAAAAAGTTATATTAAAAATTAAAAAGTGCTAAAATCAAAAGTGCTTTTTGAGATTGTAAATAGCCATAATTTAAGAGAATATAAGATAAGTTCGCCAGATTTCTAATCATGTTTCAAGTAGAATAGGAAAAAATATAGAAGGAATTTTTAGAATAATTAATTACTTTGATATTTACTTTGTAGCCAAATTTGGCTTAATCTTCCTTGGATCATCACCACTTTGGCTACTACACAAAATTTTCAAAAAGAAAACACTGATGCTGAGAATAGCCCTTTTTAAGCTGGCTATATTGCAGCCAGAAAGCTATATTAAAAATTTAAATTGCGAAAATGACTTTTTAAAAAAAAAGGATTTTCAATAGCCAGATTTTGAAAAAAATTTAAGAAAACTTGCCAGATTTCTATACATGGTTTAAGTAGGGTAGCCGAAAAAAAGGAGGCTGTATTAACAAATTTTACTTTCATAGTTAGCTTGTAGCCAAATTGGGCTAAATATATTATTGTAGGTCGTCGCCATTTTCTCTACATCATGAAATTGATCAAGAATTGGCTGACGAAGAAAGGGCAGTCGAGGTCGCACAGGAAGACGAGGTCACACGCACGCGAGCGCGCGCGCTCGCCTCCCTCGATGGATTGTCGATTTTGTCAATCCATTTTCTGCCTCTGGTGATTGCGTATTAGTAGTGGGGTGTTGGTAGGAGTGCTGTTGCTGTCAGCGTTTACATGATGTGCTTGCTGTAAGTACACGCTTCTGTTGATCCGATTTCAGGCGGTCGAAGGAAGTAGGCGCGTGCGTAGAGGGGGGCCCGGAGGGGGGAGCTGGAACGGTGATGACACAATAGGACGGCAGAAGAGTGGATTAGGCTACTCTTGTTGGAATCTTGCATTCGTGTTCACGAGCATCCGGGGATTCTTGCCACCTTTCATTCGAGTCACTCACTATCCGGGAGAAAGAAAGGTTGAGTCTCGGGTTTTGTAGAGAGAGAGAGAGAGATAGAGATTTTGCGTGTCGTGTGAGTATATCCCTTGCAGTTCCTTCCGATTCTATTTTCGACTTAGGAACGAGTACAAGAAATAAGAACATCAGAGGTTGCCATTAGTGATATTGAAAGATTATAGAGTCCGGGAGCTTTTTTTTTTGGTCTGGGAGAGGGAAACAGGAACGTGCATGCATCCGCTCAGGACAAAATCTGCAGAGTTGAAAGCACTTGCGGCCTGTGCTTTGTGGAGAAGAGTTTTGTGTTCGCTGTGTGCTTCGGTTCTACAAGGTTGAAGTGCTGTCCCTTAAGCTTCCACAAGATCTGTGATCTGTGTCACCGAGGGCGCGGTCACGCGGTAACGGAGAAGAGCGTTCTCGCTTCTTCAGTTAGTTTGCGGATTCTTCAATAGGAAATGATCGCATTTCAGGCACGAGATCTTTCAATCCTCGCATCGGGAGTCGCAGGCAGAACCTCTAGCTCGCACTCTCCTTTGGCATTGATTTTGTACTTTGCAAGAGCCGTCAAGTAGTAGCGCATGAGCATGGAGAATCACAGTGGTATGGATCCGCGACGCTTGAAGACGAGAACCTCCGGTGGATTGCATTGTGCGTTGTTTCCAGGTACGCCGTTGTCCGTCTCATTGGCGAACTGCGATATCGATGCGCTCGTGCAACCATCGCCTGCTCAAGTTGAAGGTTACGAGCTGTACCTCCATCTTCCCGAGCTTTCCAAGCTATGGCAAGCGAAGCTTTACCCCAACGCATGGCCTAACGAGCGCATAGTCAAGCCTGCGTTGCACGGCCTAGAGATGGTGTTCAGGATGATTTCTTCCGTGCTGTGCGATACCCGACCATACATCGATGGTGACGAGTGGCTGCGGAGGTTGGAGTCTTTGGCGAATATGCAGCTGGAGCTTCTCTCTTGTATAGTGGAGAGGGATCAACAAGCACCGACTACCAAGTCATCTGCGAGTTCGAGTTATGTTGGTGCGGAGGCGTCTCATGTTGTGTGGCACAAATCGGGATCGAGAGCGGTGGTGAGCAGGCTGAGCCAAGAAAGCCTTTTGCCTCGACTTGCTGCATGGAGAACAGCGCAGAGCGTCGGGGCAAGGTTGCAAATCGCAATCGAAAGCAACATGGCTCGTGCCCCTTTCACCCTTGGCCTTGGAGAGCCTAATCTTTCTGGGAAGCCGATTCTCGAGTACGACAGGATCTGCACTCCCCTGGAGGTAAGGCTGTTCCTGGAAGGAAGGAAGGTTCAGTGTAGCGCACATGTTCCCCTTCCGGACTCTTCAGGGTCCCTTTCCAAGGCTGCTGTGATCACAGTTACACACAGTGTGCCGACGTCACAGCAGACTTATGGAAAGCCGCTGACATAGTAGAACTTGTTTCTTGCTGCAGGGACTATTGCTTTCCATTGGAGGGTTGCAAGTGCTTTGAAAATATGTAGTTAGCCATGTTAGAAACTCTGGGAACACATGCTCTCACAAAAGTGGACAGATGTCATTTTATTGTCAGCACAATTCAACTCTACTCACAGCTCTCGCAGATCCAGTAATTGGTCAATGCTTGACTGGTAGAGCTGTGAGATGACTGTGAGCACAGCTAACTAGGAAAACACAATGGAAAAGCTGTTGTGATCACAGCGGACTGATGTAAAAATGTCCTAGGCACTGCCCTCTGGAATGGGAAGTTCTCAGGACTTATAGTTAAGGTTCTTCACTTTGGACAGGATGTTGACGACCATAGCCTGCTATCATTGTTTGTTTGCTTTCAGTAGTCCAGAACTGTCAGAGTATTTAACCATGTGTCTTCACAGCAGCAGTTTTCTTTTGTATGAATGTCTCAATCAAGGTTGGAATGATCTGCTAGTATGTGCCAGTTGTTACAAAGAGTTCCAGATAAAAAATCTAGAGGTTTTGTTTGGTCAGATGTGTGGTAATTGGTTCAGTATGAATGGGTCATTGTGTTTGTTTGCTTTTTGTATTCCAGAACTGTCAGAGTATAGAAACATGTGTCTTTGTTGTCTTTTACAGGATTTTTCTTTTGTATGAATGTCTCAACCAAGGTTGGAATGATCTGCTAGTATTTGCTGTCAGTTGTTACAAAGAGTTCCAGATCAAAAGTCTTGCAGTTTTTTTTGGTCAGATGCATGTGTAGTAATTGGGTTTGCTGAGTGGGCCCTTGTTCAGTTTTCATATGATAGATCTCTTCGCCATTGGTGTCACACATGCTTATGTTAATTGGGTTCACTCAGTGCCATATTCAGTTTTCAAATGATAGATCTCTTTGCCATTGGTGTTGCACATGTTTATGTTTCTTTCATATCCATGCCATCACATTGGAGGAGGACTTGAAGTTTTTCTGGTGTCAGATTTATGCATGCAGGCAATCAGCTCCAGGACATCCAGAGGATCATACACTCTTGACAGTCCATCAGATCATGGAGGCATGGTTGGAAGTTGCTCAAGGCTTGCTAGAAATCATTGAAGAAAATGTCAAATCCAGTAATTCTGAAGCTGCAGCCAAGAGTTGCTGGCTTGTAGAGAGAGTGTGGAAACTTCTCATGTCAACCATGGACCTGCTTCACATCATGGATCCTGATGACTTCATGAAGCTGAAACACGAACTTGCTATTAACACCAGTTCTCAACTTGGGGTAGATACCAGTGTACACATTGGAGGTGGTAAGTGTTGTGCCAAAGATTTTTCTGCAGTTGATTTTACATGTGTTACTAGTCTGGTGCTTTTTGCATGATTTCAGAGCTTGAGAGATTAGGTCGTTGGCTTTCTCTAACTGTGCTTGCAGTTTTGTAGTTTTTACCAAGCACAACCTCAAACTGATCTTTACAGTTTTGGATGTGTTGGATCAGGTGCATATTGCTTGAGATCAAGGATGCTGCGCAAAGTCACAGAGGCATGCAAGGAGCTTCGACATTTGGTGCCTAAAGTGGTCGGAGTGGAAGCAGATCCTAAGGGAGGACCAAGGCTTCAAGAAGCAGTGATGGATCTCTTCCATTCTCATGGCATGTGCACCCATGCTGTAGCTCCATATGGGCGACCACTGGCTTACCACTCATCTACGATCCATCTTTTGCAAGCTTTCCAAGCTGTTGAAGCTGCAGTTAGACAGTTCTATTTCTCCTATCAGCAGCTTGTGGTTGCAGTGATGGGGAGTGGTGAATACAAAGGCTCAGCACAAACAGAGATCTCAGCAGCAGACGCCCTTTCTCAGATTTACTTTGAGCCACCATACTTTCCCAGCCTCGATGGTGCAAAGACATTTCTAGGAAATTACTGGCACAATAGCCGAGAACTTGAGGAGGGTGCGATTATGAAGCATCTGGTGGTAGAGAAGGCTACCATGGACAGAATCATCAAAACTTCCAGCATCACCAGTAGCAATAGTGGTGATAGCACCAAGGATACTGATGAAGAAATGGCTTCCAAGGTACATCCCTACTCATTTCACACAGTTGTGTGTAAGATTTTGAGACCCTGTTTGTATGCCTCACTACAGGGTGTGAAACTTGAGTTATCAAGAATCTGATAGATAATATCAGTCTTTCAGCTCCAACTCTCCCATGCACTGTTCGTGTTGGGTTACTTAACATTTAGAGCCACATATGAGTTCTGTGCATCTCTGATTGGATATTGTTGATTGAGATCAGCATAAAGGTTCAATCAAATTTCTAGCCTGAGCTTAGGAGCTTTGAATCTAAGTTTCTGAATGCTGCACTGACAATTGTGCAATCAAATTCATTTGTGGCTGCAGGAAAGTTTAAGTTCTTTGGAGAAAAAACAGATTGTTGATGCTACTGTGTCATACAAGCCTCTCCAGATTTACCAGGGAGCCATGGGGGCATAAGTGCACCTGTGCCTCTGCTTTGTCGATTAATTGTGTAATGTTGTCTTTGAGCAGTAGATGACTCCTCTCACAAGTGGCTCCTTTCAAATTTGGAACAGGGGGATTTGGCTGATATACTCTCCCCCAACATGAGAATCAGCTGATATGTAGTCCCGATCATGGGATTCACACAAGGAATTTTGGAAGAGCTTGAGGCATTCAAGGACCGAGTCCAGAAATTTATAGGAAGTCCACAGTTGTCTAGTCTTGCTGCTTTTGGGGAAAATGGATTGAACACTAAATTTGGGTGTGTTTTAGGTGAGTTGTGCATATGGGTGTTTAGTTTAGCTTACAATGTGTAGTGAGGACTCAGAATGACTGTGGATAGTTGCAGGAACATTTTTTGTGCATACCAGTTTTACTCACTTGTAGCTCATTTCAAGCTACAAGAGTGATTGCAACAATAAAGTTGAGCTATTACTTCCAGTTTTTGGAATGAAAGTGTCAACAAGTCTCTTGCTCTGCAGGAGCTTTTCTAAGTTGAGCTGATGTACTAACATGTTCCTATTTGTCTCCATGACACACTTAAAACCTCTTCTCATGGAACTTCAATTACTTGCTCACTAGTTTTGTGCTCTCGTCCATCCAGTATTTTGTGTGAATTGAAGTTGGCAGAGGGCCAAGATCATCTGCAACAATGTAACAAACAGAGGTCTTCAGCACTGGAGGAGAAGAGAAAAGACATAAAGAGAGGGCCAAGATCATCTGCAACAATCCAACAAGCAGAGGTCTTCAGCACTGGAGAAGAGAAAAGACCACATCTAGGACATGAGGAGATTCGCCATCATTTCACATTGTGAGCCTCAAGCTATGGCACTGTATTTGTGCTGTATATGCAGGAGATACAAATGTAAACAAGCAAGCTCACTGTCAAGACAGGCAAATCTCCACAAATCTCTCTAAAATCTATGCTTTATTTTATTTTCCACCCTACTTGTCCTAATTGTTTTGTCCTTCAGGAGAGTGACATTGATCTCTTCAATTAATAGAGTGATTTGTGATTAATGGTGTGATTTGTGAAGGTGGTACTTTGTCACCACAACTTTGAGATTTGAATAAGCAGTTTGAGAACAAATGCCAATGTCATCGAGAAAAGCTAAATGCTGCTTGACAGCTCATAGCTGGTTTGGATTCAGAGCATGAAAGGTCTGGTCTTTGGAACTCCAAGAACTGGTAATAGCATGTGTGAAATTGCTTGGCGATAAGTCTTTTGTAGTTGAGGTCCCATCGGGCCTTGTGAATAAATCCACATTCAACCTCCTTGTTAATGCAGGAGGCTTAGGTTGTCTCTGCAGTCTTGCATGCTGGAAGTTGAAACCCAAAAGAAAGGGAAATGTAGACTATGGGAAACACAGACTAATACCAGGGGATGATATGCCGTAGGTTCTGATGTGAGGGTATGGGGGACCAGCATGGGAAACTGGCATGTTGACTGGTCTGTTGAATATCAGCTTCATGACAACCCCACCATGTGTGCTGTGGTGTGATGCAGAAAGCCCAGTTGGTGGACACAAGCTGTAGGTACCAATGTGAGGAGGACACTGTAGACAGGTACATTGAACATCAGCTTTGTGACAAACCCAAGGGGACAATGCTATGTAACTATCAAATGTGGGCAAATGTTGAGACCATTAAATCTCAAATAGAGAGATGATAAGAATGTTATGTTGATAAAAGTGTACTTAGAAGAAGTGCAGGTGAACATGGTGTTAACACCTTAACAAGCTGAACTAAGGCATGCTAATTGTGTTCTGAAGTGAATGGACTCATTAGAATGATTTTGGTCGACTGTCCAAATGAAGCTCTTGAACAAGGTCTACATGTTCAATTGCCATAGAGCTTGATGTCTTGTACTATGTGCATTCAAGAACATATCATGAGTAAAGTTGCAAAAATTTAAGCAGAACCTTGTGGTCGATGACCTTGTGGCCTGTGATTCTGTATTCCTCCAGTTGATTTCCTTGAATCCATTGATCATTAATAAGTACATGTCTCTCACCATGTCTATATTCAGGCTGATTTTCAACCTCCAATTGAAGCAGAAGCTTGTTAATATCCACATCTCTCTCATGTGCATCAAATTATGGATCATATAGAACAACAAATATGCAAGTTAGATTTAATTACCAATTCCTTGAAGGTTTTTTTAAAAAGTATGCCAAATGAATTTTCCTCCACAATCTTGACATGACACAGTTCTTTGATATAAAAAACCTCATTGTGCCAAATTCCAATTTCTTTCTATGGAACCATGCAGAACTTAGAAGAAGTAACAATGACAGGCAGGTGTAGAAAGGGAGCACATGATCTAAGGTTTTACACCATGCATTGTTCCACACTCATTGAACAAATCTTCATATGTGGCCTTCAAACATAGAAAAGCACATGATGGGCATCATTTATACTAGGCATTCTTACAAATCCATCAAAGCATCTTCTCTTGTGATCTATAGTTGCTTGGACCTACATACTACCTATGTGCCTGGGAAAGTAGTCACAAATGACATTTTGTAACCTACCCCAATGGAAGACATAAGACACATATATTAATTTTTTCATGCTAAAATAAATATAAATAAATAAATATTTCATTCACAACCATTCATTTTTCATCTATAATTAATAGAATTCATTGATCATTTATGTCCTCATCAATGTTATTTTCCTTGGCCACGTGAATAGGAGGGGCAGATTACCCTGTTATCAACTTAATAGTGTTTACTTACCCAATGAGAAATGCATCGGGTAACTATGGATGACAATTCAACAATGTTGGTGACCATTACAAAAGCTAATTTATGAGGTGTACTATAGTGGATTTGTGCCAATTTTGCAATGGCCTTGCCCATTATGGCAAGTTCAAAGTTGCATTGGTTTAAATATGAAGTGTTCTAGGAAATTCTCGAAAAGTGAACTCAGAATTCACAGTTGGACCCATTGATTTTTTTGGACAAATCTTTTTTATTTTGTGAATTTTTTGAGAAATGCTTGGATTTTTTCTTCTGAATTTTTTTCCACTTTAAAAATGTTAAAGTTTTTATTTTTTTGCAAAAAATCAGAAAGATAAAAAATTAAAAGAAAACACCCAATCACACTTGATGAAAATTCCTCAAAATGTAAGACCAGCTGAAAACTACATTTTCCATAATCTCTCCCTTGCAAGGACACAATGGATTTTTTTGGAAAAATGGGCCCAAGTTGGCACATCTTGAGGAAATTTTCTAGACAATAGGTTCCAACACATCACCAAAGCATAGGAGGAAAGCTATAATTTTTTACCTTTCTCTTGGACTTGTAGCCAATTTTTTGGAAAATTACCCTTAAATGAAAATCACATTTTTCATCTCTTCTTTCACTATTACAAAAGTGGGATTTAGTGTGGCAATCCAATTCACTATGGGGGTTTTAAAAGTGAACTGGGACACCATATTCTTATGTCATTTCTTGGGTAAAACTTGAATCATTCATGTCCACATCTAATAGAAGCAATTCACTGTGATAATCCACTAAGGTCAAAATTTTGTATTACTCAAATAATTATTTTCATTTAAACTAAAAGCTTATAATTTGTGATTAATTTATATATTACATTATGATTATGTATAAAATTGTTAATTGTATGTAAGTAAATACGATTTACAAGTTTGAACATATGTATGTATGACATACATTGTTAATCCATTATAATTTATATTTAACATGTAATAACCAATATGTTACAGAATATTATAATTAAAATAAAATGTAATTTATAGTGCTTGTTGGCATAATATATTAGTATTTTATAATGTAATAAAAATTAAAATAGAAATTATTATTATTTAAGATTAAATATTTTTAAAATATTTTATTTATGTTTGTCATAATTTTTTTTGCATAAAAAAATATTGCAACTTGTAAAATCATATTTTTTCATGAAAAAATATTTTGTGAGTTGCTATTAAAGAATAGAATTCAAATGTGTTTTTCTTTAAATGGTTTGGAATTTTGTATGTTTTTTATTACGTATGTCAAGACCATTGAAAAAAGTTTCATTTGTTTCATTTGAACCATATGTGAAAAAAATAAAAATGTTAAAGTTTGATTTGTACAACAATTTTGTGTAATTATGATATATGTAATTTTGACACATTGATCACAAAACAAAGTGATAGTTGAACAACAAAGACAATGTAATATTTTTTCAGACCTTGCTACCCAAAATCATATGTGGATTATATGTTGACTAGTTTGAACCCCGTGCCTAATGCACAGGTGTGTGTATTTGACGATACATATTATAAAATTACAATTACAAACTACATTTCCAAAACCTCTTTATATACGACATTTCACATGTATCCATTGGGACCCTGGCCGCTGAAAATCTTGATGTTTGCATTGCTTGTGACCCATGAGATAGCAACATACAGCTGACCATGGGAATAGACCGAAGATGGCAAATATGCCCTAACGTTGTTCAGCTTGTAAATAAGTATAAGTTACTTATTTAGTAGGTATCAATCTGTTGAAAATTATTTTTTTGTTTTCGTATGTTGATAAATCCAGTATCCAGACCCCCTCCCTGTTCATAATGGTTAGGGTTTTTGGTGCAGCCAATTTTCACATGCATCATAATAATACCTTTGGCATCCAACATATTATTATTATGGCAAATGCAAGCCTTGAAATTGCCAATTTCTAATAAAAGTGTGCTTAATGGCTGTTCATTCTGGCATCCATTGAACTATAATAAAAAATCATGGCAATGTAAAATGCATTGAAAATTTCCAATATTCTAAATAAAATTTCAAAAAAAAGAAGAAAAAAAGCCCAACCCAACTCTTTTAGTTGTTGAGAAAGAGACAGAATGAGTGTACCTAATTCCAAAAACCCCAGTATAAAAAATTAAAAAAAATAAAATTTACAACACTAATATATATTATTCTCTGCCATTCCACGTCTGTATTCCACTCTTTCTTCGCCCCGTCAGAGTAAACAGACCATGATGAAACAGATGGATGACAAGACGAATGGACAAATAGATGATGAAACAGATGGATGAAATGATGTTTCACAACATCCTTTACAATATATAATTATATACGAATTGTTTGTTGATCATATATAGACATATATTGAAAATTTTATTAACAACACATAATATTAATTTCAAACATCATAAAAATATGATGAATTCAATATGTCTATAGCAACTGATCCTCAATCACTAAGCAACATAGAGAATTCATCAAATTTTTTGTGTAATAAAGTTATTTGTAAAGTCACCCTCTCTTTCCACCCACTATCCCCTCTTTCAGTAGTAGTTGCAAAGTAATGAAATTTTATTAAATCTCAGTATGAAATGTCGAAACTCAGCATTTAATGCACAGGGTTCGAGAATAATTATAGTAGTTGTACATGTAGAAGCAGTGAAAATATATGTTGTAGTAGTGGAGGAGCTCAGGGAAAAGGAAAGAGGTCATGAAACTCAGTTTGCCGCCAAATTGGTGGAAAATTAGTTTGGGTCCAAGTTATTTCGTTTTGTAAAATTTCACTCCTAGTTAAGCATTTGATGCCCAATTACGCCCAAACTACCTGTTTGAACTAGTAAAATAGAGACCGATCCTAACTCAAGTACCAACCACAAGTAACAAGTGACTAGTGGGAATGAAAGGGTGTGTTGTGGATGCATTATGAGTAGCGTTTATTTGGGGTGAATATTTGCCACTTAATGATGAAAAAAATCCAGTATGGCTCATACAAAGGATTTTCAGGAAAAAAAAGTGCTAAAGTCACCATATTTGAAGAAATTTTTTAAAAAATTGTCACATGAGAATAGGTTTCAACCAGTGTTGGGCTTCTTTAATCCATTGTCGATTATTTGCTAGTTATTAGTCCAGATATATGTATGTATACCCTTTGGTTCCTAATTGACAAAACCCTTGCCCCTGGAATTGATCTGGCATTTGTCAAATTCAAAGAAATAGCCCCTTGGAATCAAATTGATGTTTGCTGAAATTGAAAAACCTAGCTTTGCCCTGGACCTAGCACCAAAAAAGAGTCAAGGTGTTTGAATGAAAATCGGCTTGTGTGGAATTCAAAAATTGGCGATTTTTGTATGTTAGGATTTTTCGGTGGGTTTTGTGATGCATGTTCATGTTTTCTTTATCATCACAAGTCATAGTTTTTTTGAGTGTGACCTCAACAAGCATGCGAAGACCTTGTCAGTTTTAGTTTTGCTATCACTCAAGAATCAACATGGTGAGCACACAAAATGCATCGGAGTTCGATAAGGAAGAAGGTGATTTTTTTTTAAAGGTAAAAAATAGTTTGATCTTTGTTCAATCAATTAAGAGTTCTGTCTTTTGTTACGCTGCTGCCTCTTTTTAGTTGTTTTGTTGTTTCTTGCTCCTTGTGTGTAGGTTGCATGCTTTATGTTTGTCTTTTTAAAAAGAGTTTAGCATTCTAGAATTTCAAAACTTGAAATTTCAAGTTTTTAAATTTTTAGTTGTTTTTGTTTGTAGGTCGATGTAGAGGCAAATTCACAGCTCAACTTGACATTTCACCCCCTCTTGTTTAGTATTGATATTATACAACACAAACAGTCTTGGAACTGAAATTATGTATAATTATTACATAGTTATAAAATCTTTGTTTTTGGTTATAAAATTATTCTCTCATTTTTTTATTGTCTATGCAAGCTTCATCATTCTCCTATCATGAACTAAACACAAACAACCCCACAATCATTCAAAACTAAAAGCCTTTCAAAATCAAAATTTCAATTCTAACAAACTGTGCATTCATACAATAACTTCGTACAAGTGAAGGTGTTTTTCAAAATCACAAACATCCATTTATATACCAATCAAAAGGAAATTAATAAAAAAACTTCCTAAAGTTTATCCAATACATGGTTCCCATGTGATTTCACAATTAATCACATGAAAACATAATCACATGGTCCCCCCATGTGATTTTACAATTAAACAAATAAATATAATCACATGAAAACATAATCAAATAAAAACATAATCACATGGTCCCCCCATGTGATTTCATAATTAATCACAAGGAAACATAATCACATGGTGCACATGACTTTCACATAAATCAATGCATCATGATCAAATTATAAAATCCTATCACTTAACTTATTCTTTTAAATAATTACCTAAGTAATTATGTAATTACATCAAATTACATATCAACTTACAATACCATGACTTGACACAAAGTTTAACAAGAAAATTGACCAAAAAAAATTCTAAAAACTGTTTGATTTTCATTTTTAATTTCTTATTTTATATGCATGTTCCTTATTCCTCAAGGACCCAAGATGGGCTTTGATTTAGATTTTCTTCTTTTCTTAGCTTTAGAGTACATTAAACTACTCGACCAAATAATTAGTTGTAATAAGTCTGGGTATGGAGGTGTGGTTGATAACCAATTCAACAAACAGCTGGTTTTCTCTTTAAAAAACAGCCCAAAAAACCGACCTTCTTCATGCGATGGAACTGATCTATTTTTTGAAAACAAATTTAAAAAAGAAGAAGAAAAGGAACCGATCTATTCTCAGGATTCATGATTTTCACAAACCCAAAACCAGCCAGTTCTTTGAAATTCATTTTTTTCTAAGACTGAACTGGCGGTTCCTTGAAAAACAACATGTCTTCAAAATATAATAGATCTTTTAAAATTTTCTAGTTTCCTCTCTGACTTGCACCCAAGTTTGGCTATTCCTTTTGTGGATGATTGTCAGTCTGGTTACATCACAAAATTTCAAAAAAAACTGTGGTACTTATGAGACATGAGGAGCACTTATTACAGGGAAAGATTATTTTATATGTGTTAGTTATAAAATACACATTTCAAGAATTTGGTTTTTGGAATCGTCATATTTAGATAATATCTTCCTGCACGGCACCAAAATATAGCTCAGGGTTCTTAAATCGTTTAACTTTTTCTCTCTGACTTGTAGCCAAATTTGGTTAATTCCTCTTGTGAATGATTGCAAATGTGGCTACATGATAGAATTGAATTTATAAAAAAAATGGAACTTATAACACAGGAGGAGCAGAATGTTTTCTCTGTGCAAGATTTCACCAAAATGAGAATTTCTTTTTAAAAAATGAATATTTTGTCACAATATTCTTCCTTTTTTTGGGAAAAGAATCAACAGATATTGAAAAAAAGCTTTAAAATATTATAGTTATCCATAAAGTCACCCTGTCTTCACCCTGCCTTCCGGTCTGCTTTCACCCTTTATACCCTCTTTCATTGGTAGCCACAAAGTAAGGAAATTTTATTAAATCTACAATAAACTCAACATTAAATGCACAAGGTTCGAGAGTAATTATAGTAATTGTGCAGGTAGGAGCAGTGAAAATATATGTAGCAACAGTGGAGGCGCTCAAGAAAAAAGAAAGACAAGATGAAACTCAGTTTACCACCAAAATTGCTGGAGAAACTAGTCTAGATCCCAATTATTTATTTTGTAAATTTTCATTCTCAGTTGCACGTTTGATGCACTATTATGCCAAAACTGATCTTTCTTGCCCCCTGATGTGGGAGACTTTATACGTACGACTCTATTTCCATCACATTTGGATTATGTGGATTCCGATTTTAATTTGATAACATTTTCATATTAGTTTTTATACTATTCAGATAGGTTCTTAAAACCTGTTCCCATTTAATGCTAAATCCTTCTTGAGATGCTAGCCAGTAACACAACAACAGAAAATTGAAGAAAATATCACTGAGGAGGAGCTCTTCAAGGAAAGATTACTTTATAATATGTATGTGGTAGGTATAAAAATACACGTTTTGTTTTCTAAGACTCGTAGTCATAACATTTGCAACAGGAGAGTGTTGTTTCTTGCGTTCTAGTAGCTCCTGCTGCTGTCTGCCAAGCGATGGACATGGAGTCCGCAATAGCAACAACAGCAACATCACCTTTCTTCGATGCGCTTCGGGTGTTTGTCTCTCCCCCCTTTTCCCCCCTTTTTTTTCTTTCTTCTTTGGATTTCTTCCAGCTTGTTTGTGTAGCACACTAGAACTCATCAGAGATTTTGATCGGTCGGGTGGGTGGGTTGGGGGCGGGGTGGATGAGCGATGTAGACAGCAGAGCCATTTTTTGTGATGGCAGGACCCAATGTGATCGAGTCTGAAGGGCATGCGCTGAAGATGGCAAGGCAGATCAAGTCTGTTACAGACGAGTCAGTATTGCCTCTCCCTCTCCCTTCATACATTACATTGTTGGTTTCGCAAGAATGGGTTGTTCATTTTTCCCAGCTTTGTGCCGGCTGTATGTGTGTGGAGGTTGTGGTGGAAACCCTAGCCGGGCATGGGAATGCATGTGCAGACTAGGTCTGCAGCTGGTGTTCAAATCCAGTTTTGACAAGGCCAACAGAACCTCTTCTGCTTCTTTTCGTGGTCCAGGGCTGGAATATGGCTTGAAGGTACAAAGAGAGTCATGACCACAGGGGGCTATGCGATTTTTATTATGATAGCAGCTGGGTGTTTTGAGGGTTTAGGGTTTAGAGTGTGACAAAGTTCACATTGGAGCAGCTTCTTTGGGTTTCAGGTTCTGGGCGAGTCTGTGGATGTTGAGCTGTTGTTGTGTAATTGCAATGTAGGTTTTGCAGCAAGTGAAGACAACATATGGTCTGCCCATTGTGACAGATGTCCATGAAGCTTATCAGGTTTCTTCCATATCCAGCCTGCCCTATCACAAAAGTTTTGGTTTTGAGCTTTGTGATTGACTTCAAGTAACAAAGCACAAAAGCGATCATGGAGGGTGACAAAGCTTGTGACTCTGAATTTGGGGCTGTGCATTATAGTGTGAGCCGGTGGCAAGGGTGGCAGACATTATACAAATTCCAGCATTCTTATGCCGACAGGTAAGTGCACTCCTTCCCTAATCTGAGTATTAGGGTTTATGGTCAAGCCAGTTGAATTCTGGGCTGGATGTTGCTCTACAGTTGCTATGAGCCCTGGTTTTCTTCTTGGTCCCAAACTCATTGAACATATACTTCAAATGTGGCAGACTGATTTGCTGGTAGCTGCTGCAAAAACAGGAAGAGTGATCAACATCAAGAAGGGTCAATTTTGTGCATCCTCTGTAAGCCTTTATTCATAGTCTTTCCCTGTTTGTCCTTTCCTTTTGTTTTTCTTTTCCTCTTCTGTCATTCTTTGTTTCTTGGTCTTGTCATTGTTGTTGTGGTCTGTTGCTAGCCAGTAGTGCTGAGTCTTCAAGTTGCTTCCGGAATTGCAACAGAAACTCAGTTCGTAGGTTGGTGCTTGTCACCGGCCTTTACCCACTGTAGGGAGCTGATGAAGTCAGTGGGGAAGTTGTGGTAGTTAAGTCACTATCATACATACTACTGTTGATGGTCCCTGAACAGGTGTGAGACTGGCACTTTTGTTCATACCAGTGTGTGTTTTTGTTTTTTATTTGTTTCTGTCTTCCCTAGTTTGGTTCTTTCTGTGGCTTCTGGAGGAAGTGTCGACCTTGCTGTTTCTTCTTCATCGTGAGAATGGAGATTTCTCTATTCTTATAAAAGATACTTTGTTCTTATCAACAGGACTTACTGTTGAGAACTATGCAACACTTTTGAGTGGGATCTGATGTGCAGAGCAGGGATGACTCAAAACATCAGTACAAAACAAATCCAATGCATGGTTTGCTAATGTGGAAATTGTTCTGTTAGAGCTAATGTGGGTATTTCCATGTGCAGGTAATGGCAAATTCAGCTAACAAGATCAGGCTAGCAGGAAACCCAAATGTGATGGTGTGTGAACGTGGCACCATGTTTGGCTACAGTGAGTAGAAAGATCGCTGTCTTGAAGTAGAGCTCTTTTATTGATTATATTGGATTTGTTGACTAGATAGAACCTTCCTGTGTCAGATACAGCTTGAATAATTTCAGCTGACAAAGTTGCAAGGTTGTGGTGCAATGTTATTATTGGTGACATGTGTATGCATGATCAGTTGATTGGTAGTCTATCATCCATCTCGGTGTCAGCAATGATTTGTAGAAATGGTTCTTGATTGCATGCAGATGACCTGATTGTTGATCCACGCAATCTAGAGTGGATGAGAGAAGCCAATGCCCCTGTGGTAACATGTTGTAACTACTATTCTGCAGACTTGTCTTTAGTCCTCTTCTCATATTTGGAGACCTCTAAAATATTGCTGGGGAGCATGTTAATTGACAACTCAGTTAAGTGATAGGGCTTGCTGGTTTTTGCAGATTGCTGATATCACTCACTCATTGCAACAGCCTGCTGGAAAGAAGGTGAATCCCATACAGCAACCCAGGCTTCTTGCATTTCTTTCCAATTATGTGGCTTTTATGTTGACACTCTTTTTTCATGTACATTTTACAGTAGGAAAGGTTTGTCCACACAGCTACTCATCTTCCTGACTGCAGAGTGGGGGCAGCTTGATGGTGGTGGGGTTGCAAGTGGAGGTCTGCGTGAACTGATTCCTTGCATTGCAAGGGCTTGTGTTGCTGTTGGTGTGGATGGACTCTTCATGGAGGTTAGTCTACCTTTCTTTTAATTCTTGTCTTTGATTGAATACTGTTGAGGAGATAATGTTTTTGCAAATGCCCTGAGTAAGTCAAGTGACAGAGAGTATGGTGCATGAAATGAAATTGCAGGTGCATGATAATCCACTGCAAGCTCCATGTGATGGTCCAACTCAGTGGGTATACAGCTTTAAACTCTTTTCTCTGTGAACTATTGGGATGTTAGTCATGCTCCAAAAGAGATGGTACTTGTTACACTTAGTATGATTTACTAACTCAGATGCTTGCCTTGCACTTGCATGTCAACAGCCACTGCGAAACTTGAAGGCTTTGTTGGAGGAGTTAATTGCAATTGCAGTATGTTCTCTCTCTCTCTCTCTCTCTCTCTCTCTTTCTCCTAGGAAACTTACAAGATAATAAGCATGAGGTTCCTGTTCTGCATATGGTTCATATAAAGAAGGATCCTGTATCCAAGCAAAGTTTTATCCTACGCGTACATATGGCTGAAGATCGTCAATGTTTTGGATACAGGAAGATTGTAATCTATGTGGCCTTACAATCAGCAAGCTTTTTGGTTGCAGAGAGTGACAAAGGGCAAGGAGCCGCTCAACATTGACCTTACACCAGTTGATGAAGAATTCTGACAGCTTGAAACCTGATCCTTATTTTCTGCCCACAGATTTAACTTTGACCAGTCGGAAAAAATCTGATTGGCAAACTCAGAATGAGGAATCCAATTCTTTTGTTACAGCGGGGAATCAGTTGCTGCTGGTAATGGAGCTACTCGCTTCCATTCAGATGAAGGTGATGGTCTGATACTTCATGGTGTCAATGAAGAGTTTATGACTCTTATGTTTGTTGCTATGCCTGGAAGTAGCTCAATATTTGTTTGCTTACTTACATAATTTTTGCGGAGTTTGTCTGCAATCACATTCACTACAGTACTATTCCCAATTTGCAATGTTTATTAGGATTGGCCTCATTCAACTGTCCCATGTCATTGCACTCTTGATGACAAACATTGAGATCACCATAGTGAGATTGCCCTTGCTTTACATATTTTTGCATGTGGGGATTACACCATATCCAAACATTTTCAGGACAACTTTTAATCTGACAAAACTGCCAAAAATATATGCTCCATGAATATGGTCCTTAGAAGCATCAAACTGCATTCAATCTTCACCAACACGGGATTTGGAATAAATTTTGGATTAAAATGACAAATTTTTCTAATTGGTGAACCTTTTGAAAAATGATGTTTTCATATCTTTTGTTACAGGCATGAATACAAAAGCAAGAGCTAGTGATGGCCTAAATGTTTTCAAACTTGAGAGGGTTGATGCCATGGAACCTCCATTTTATGAGATACTTTGAAATCTGGGAGATGATGAAATCACAAGAGTGGAAAAAACTTCTGACTTCAAAAAATTAAATTTGTTCTTTTTAAACAAAAACCTTGCCGCAATCAAAAGTCTCACCACTTGGATGATCGGCTTGATGCTACCACATGGAAAAATTATGTGTACACAAACACACCCAAAAATAGAAGAAAAGAAGATGAACTTGATTTCCATGTATAGAACTTCCCATTATTTCTTCTTTAGGTTTGCAAATGCAACTCTAGGGTAGCACACACCACTTGAGACTTTTGCAGTTCAATTAATTTTCCAAAGCAACTTGTCATTGCCCCAGGACTGCTGTCCGGCATTCAAACAACCTCCACCAGATTTTAGGATTCAAGCACCCAGTATTCAAACTGTACCCAAATTGTTGGAAAGCATGATCCAAGTATATTTCAAACCTCCACCAGATTTCAGGAGCTCACACCCAGTATTCAAACTCCAGATTTTTGGAGAGCCTCAAAATGTGGAAAGGAATTCATCAAATTCAAGCTGCTGCAGCTAAATTTGTGGAAGAATGATGGAACCAGGTAGACTTGTAGTTGCTCTCATTTGGTTCCAAGTTTAGAACTCTAGTTCGATTCTGAAATGAGTTGCTGCAGGCAGTGCGGAAGTGCAGACTAATTGTAGTTAAAAGTCCTGTAGTCCAGTGGTTGTTGTACAAGTGCCTGCACAACGGCTGGACTTAATATGAGGGGGCAAAAACAAAAAAAACAAAAAAAAAACTGTTGATGAATTGTGGGACTTGGAGAGCAATCAGTGATCTCAGATCACACATTTCAGGCTTTCTTCTGTCCATGTCCTTGCGCAAAGCTTAAGCTTGTCCTGCATGTGCTGAGGGAGTTGTTTAAATGGATCGAAGGTTAGAAGCCAGAAGAAGTGATTATAGCATCGCGCGAAATATTTCATGTCTAACTGATGAGCCAGACCTCATGAGTAAACTAGAATGTTTGTGCTCTGAAAACAGTTGCTGTCGGACGCTTCAAGAGTGGATCAGGTACTTGATCTGCCGACAGGAAACAACACGGACCCATCAAGATTCGTCCGCAACGGTGATAGTCTCCTTTAGCCGGCAAGATCTTCAAGGTCCACAGATCACGTACCGTTAATGTCTGGTTTTATCTTTTAATTTCTGGTTAGTTTAGTGGTGCAGTGTTTTGGGTGTATGGTTTTGTGGTTAGCAATGGAGTAGACAGCTTGGAATTGCAAGATATTAATGTAGGTGTAGTTGGGCAAGAAACTGATGAACGTCATAAACATTTTTTGATTTGTATGTGTTTGTAATATTTGTTTGAGCAATATTTCTTTTGTTATGTGTGAAGAATTATTTGTAGAATTGTCTATGCAAATGAATGATCTTAATATTTATAGGTGTTGTATTCTATAGTGTTCTTTTCAATAGGTTATGGGCCCACGACTATGCATTGTTACATTCATGAAAGTTTGGAAGTAAAATTTTAGAGCAAATATTGAGAGAAAATTCATGATGTCAAAAAGAGAGTTATCAAATATAGATCGGTTTTTAGGAGAGGAGTATAATCTATGGAAGTTTCAAGTTCAGGTAGTCTTAACCAGAAAAGATCTGTACAGAATAATAGATGGCACAAAAATTTGCACATCATAGAATGCAATAGAATATGCAAGGAAGAATAGTCAAGTGTTGGCAATTTTATGTGCAACAACAGGCAAGAAGATATTGTGACCACTTGTCAACTCTAAGACATCAAAAGAAGTGTGGGAGAAAATCATAGTGTTGCATACATGGAAGGCAACACAAAATGTTCATTATCTTCATGAAAAGTTTTATAATCTTCGATTGCAAGACAATGATGATTTAGCAACATCCATGCGAGAGATCAAGATGGTCATTAGTCATTGAAGAATTTGGGAGAAGATTGTTTTAGCAACAAGGTTGTAATAACAAAATTGACATGCAATTTGCCACTAGAGTATGATTCCATGCTCAAGGCATGGGAGAGTGTCAAAGAATTTGAAAAGACACTTGAAAATTTGCAATTAAGGTTGCTTACAAAGGAACGCTTGATCAAAAAACGTCTAATGGAAGTAGGAGGAGAGTCAACAACCTTTTTTGTTGGCAGTGGTGGCTCCCAATATTCTAGAGGTTCTGGTTTCATAGGAAGTGGATTACAAAGCAACAATTTGTCAAGATTTGGTGGAAGTGATAATTCATCAAATGCAAATGGGAAGGAAAATCAATCATGACCATTTTTGACATTTGACCAAATCCAACAAAAGAATGCTGAAATAACAAAGCTCAAGAAATGGGTGTGATGTGGAAACTATGGGAAAATAGACCACTAGCATTTGGAATGTTTGGAACCACAACAAGACTGAGGAAATCAATGACCAAACACAACTACCATTTCACAAGGGTCACAGGTGTTTGTGGCAAATGCGACAAACTCATCACAAGGACAATGAGTGCTAGTGGGAGAAGCGAACATTGATTCATCACAAGGACCACAAGCATTCATGGTAGATGCACATAATTGTTCAAGGAGTGTACCAACATGGTATGTAGACAGTGGTGTTTCACAACACATGTCTAATCAATGTTTGTGGTTCTTCAATTTTACACCAGTTCCACATGGAGTTGGGGCTATTCAAACAAATTTTTTTGGACACACAAAATAGGCAATGAAGATTAGTGACATTAAAATTGAAATGTTTATCAAGAATCAACAAGAGGGTGGTGTACTAAGGTATGTCTTGTAGTTCCTACGCTTGAAAAAGTGTGTTTTCAATATTAGTAGTTGCACACAAGGACATTGATATGTTATACACCAAAACAAGATGCATGATGTTGCACAAAGGGAAAACAATCATGGAGGGAAGTTTAGATGGCATTTATAAGTTGCATATCAAAGTAATACCTTAGATTACACATGCATGTGTTGCTATGAATTTTGGATTGAGTTGCTATGAAAATGGGAATTAAAGTTTAAAAACTTGGCACAATAGACCAGGACTTTTGCATGATGATATGATTGTGAGAATGGCTAGAAAGCAAATAGTTGATGGACCAGCTTTGGTCAAATTAGCTTCGGAGCAATTGTTGCAGGTGTTGGGTTTGACTGCCTAAGGCGTGGGAAGTGTGGCTCGAAATGCAACATCACGAATGGAGAAATATGAAGATTTACAAGAGATGATTCGATCCACCCATTATGTATATGCACGACAATTGAAGAAGGCATGGGATGTAAAAAATTGGGATCGAAAGTCCAATAAAGCAAGTTGAACAAAACAATTGATAAATGTATTGAATTTTCATGAATCTAGAATGATTCATGGAAGGTAAGAAACAATAATAATCAATGTTTATTGTTTTTTTATAATTTCATTTCATCCAAGGTGTGTTAGGGTTTAATTTGGTGATTTTGGGTGTTTATAAAGTTGAGGAGACAACAAAGGAAGAGTTTGTTGCAAATGCAATTTAGGTTGAGATGCAACGCCGCCATTTTTACACTACTCGTCATGCAACAAAGGCTACAAATGCAACAGCTGCTTACTGAATTAAACACCGGATTATAAATACTGATATGGTTTAGGGTTTTCATTTTATATAGTTAGTTAGGTTTTTTCAAGCCTTTTATTTTTTGGACTACCCAATTTTTGAACTTTGGTCCTGTGATGTGTTATAGAAAACCTTTTTTTTTCATTGGGTTTTTTAACAATTTTTCATCCACCCATTTTTGTACATATTTTATCAATGTAATATTTTCTTCTAGTCACATTTGTTTGATGGGTATATGGTTAATCATATATGTCTTCTTTGTCATAATTTTCTTAATACTTAAGATGTAAGAATCAAACTTTAAATAGGCCCATATGAATAGGTAACATTAATTTGTCTAAGGTTTATAAATATCAAAATGAACATTGTGTAATATTTACGTCTAATGTAATAAAACTCACATCACCTAAATTTTTTTTAAAAATACACACATTTTAAACATATAATATTTACATCATTTTCTATTATAACTTCCATAAAGCCATTTACATATATGCAATGCCCGCATATAAATCCCATAAAAGCCACTAATTTTTTACATTCAATGCAATACCCACATATAAAATCCCATAATACTTCTTGGTTGTTTACATTTAGTGTAATACCCACATAAGATCCCGTAATAGTCGCTGGTTTTTTACATTCATTGCAATACCCGCATATAGGGTCGCATAATAATCACTAGTTTTTCATTCATTGCAATATTCGCATATAAGGTCCCATAATAGTCGTTGGTTTTTTGCATTCATTGCAACACCCCATATGGGTCCCAAAATACTCGTTGGTTTTTTACATTCATTGCAATGCCCAAATATAGGGTCCCATAATAGTCGTTGGTTTTTTTCATTCATTACAAAACTCGCATTTTGTCATAAACTTAATTCAGAATAATAATGAATTTAGGGTTATAAAAAACATATTTTGGATACCCAAACCACTTATTAGTTATTTTGAAATGATGTTACGTGCGGGTATTACAATTAGGGTTGGGTTTTCACATAAAGATTGCGTCAATCACCTATGGATTATTTCAATATGAACTTGCATGTAGGTATTGCATTAGGCCTTGGTCTTCATTCAAAGGCCCACCCAAACTACATGTTGGGTATTTCAAAGTAACCTTACATGTGGGTATTGCATTTAAGGTTGCCCTTTCATTGCAAGTTTTACGTTAATCACCTATGGGTTATTTTGAAATGAATTTGAATATAGTTATTCCATTTAGGGTTAAAGTTTTATATAATTTACAATATCCACACACATACTTACTTTCACCAATTACAAATTTAGCATTACTTTTTATTAATCACTAAATAAAATCTATAACAAAACATAGAAAAAGGTATATCTCTTACCATTTGTTAATATCTCCAAGTTGATTTCTTTCACTTTCTTTAAAAATATATATTGCATTATTTTGCATATAAAATTTCCCCTAAAATGCATTGTAAATTTATTATATTTACCATAGACTTGTAAAAAAAATGTTAATCAATTTAGGGTTTCCCAAGCTCTAAATTTGAATCATAATCCAATAGTATGTATTTATAACAATTATATGAAAAAATGTGCTTTCTTTTTAATAAATTTTTTTAGTTCAAATTTAATGTGTTATAATATAATAAGGAATAGACATTAAACCATCATAAATGCTTATTAAGCTGACATGGCCCAGGCTAGTAAACTACCTATATAACTAGTATGTTTACTAAATAAGTTCAACACCTTCAATACTTAGATAGACTATCTAAAATATTAACCTAGAAGGCTTACACTAATGAATAAACTACATAATAGGCCTATATTATGTAGGTAGCCTATTAGGTAGTTAATTAGGTTACTTAACAAGTAGCTTGCTAACCTATTACTCATGTTTAGGCTAGGTTGTTTAGTTTGGTCAATGTCGACACTTTAATGAATTTGACAACCTTGCTAATGAACTTTTGTTGAAGCTAGTAATTTGTCAAGGCTATAGAATCTTAGTTTTTTTTTATGAACATTATTGTGTTTTTTAGACAGTTGAATCATGTTTCAACTTCTGAAGGTGTCGAAAACATTACATAACAACTTGGCCTTCACAAGGCTTCCAAATCCACACAAACTCTAGTGTGACTTCTAAGAACTTATGAACATTTTCATACCTAACTATTAATATTTTTAAAAATTTAAAATTTGCATTAAAAAAATTTCATTAAAAATAATTGCAATATACATAACCATAGATATATATATATATATATATATATATATATATATATATATATATATATATATATATATATATATATATATAATTTAAAATAAATTTGAAATGTATAATTTCATAATATCATTATTTATATATAATGTGTTATAAATAACAATATATTTGGACCAATATTTAAACCAATATTATACATCATAAAAAATAATGTTTACATAATAACTTGTGTTATATATGTATAAAATATATTATATTTTTTACTCACTATCTGATTATTTTAACCAATAAATTATTTACTATGTATCAGAAAAGTATAAAATAAAATTTCAATCAGACATAGGATTAATATATGGGAGAGATCATTTTTAATAATATGTGAAACAAAAAATTAAAAAAATAAAAATATGTGCTTTAATTTTTTTTTAAACATAGTTTAAAATCTTATTAAATTAGAAACTTTATATTTTTGTTTTTTGAAATGAATTTACAACTTTAAAAGGGAAAAAACATAAATATGAACATATTTGAAAAAAATTTAAGCTTGAACTTTTAATTTTTTGATCTAAACAAACTTTGTATTACATTTAAAGTTGGGTTTTCACATAAGGTTTGTTTTTTACCTTTGTGTGATCTTTCCAACCAAAATTTTCCAATTTCTTTGAAGAAAATATAGAATGAAATTATATTGTTTCACATATGTTTAAACCCTAGAAATTTCCCCCAATTTAATGTAAAATATTTCTGATAATTAATGAATTATCACCAAATTTTGTCATATAATTAAATAATTAATAGACCAATATTTCGGATAATTTAAATGATTAATTATCAAGAATTAGATAATCGTTTATTTATTTAGAATAATTAACTAATCATTTGGTTTAACTTTATTTACTTGGATAATAAAAAGTTGGATCTAAAAATCAAATTGATTAATCTAACATTTGATTGATTGACTTAATTATATTTTTCTTTTAATAAGTTATTGAAATCACTATTTAAGATAATTATTCCACGTTATAGATTGCTGGTTCAAAATTTTCATGAAAAATTCCTACACTAAGATAAGCTTGATCACAATTATCATTGTATTATTTGTTCCATAAACAATACAAACTCTTTTCAAATTTAGTGAAACAAAATAAGAATCATGGAACTCCTAATCAACAACTCCAACCTCTATACACACTTTTGTTAGCATACTATTTTGAAATGAACGAATTATTTTGTGACCCAAAATGTGGGTATTGCATTTACAGTAGGATTTTCATTTAAATAGGCTTAAACCCCACATGCGTAATTTCAGAGTGACCTTGAATGCGGGTATTGTATATAGGATTGGGTTATTTCAAAGTGACTTTGCATGTGGGTATTGTGTTTAGGGTTAGGTCTTCACTTAAGGGTATTTAAACCATCTAAATGGGTTTTTTTATAACGTGGGTATTATATTTAAGGTTGATTTTTCATTTAAATTTGTAATACCCGGACTTCTACTTACCTCTACCAATTGGAAGTTTAGGGTTTTGTTGTAATACCGACATTTGTACTTACTTTTACCAACTGAAAATTTGAGGCTTTGTTGCAATACCTACACCTATACTTACCTTTACCAACTAGAATATTGGGGTTCTGTTGCAATACTTACACCCATACTTATTTTTACCAACTGGAATTTTGGGGTTTTGTTGTAATACCTACACCTATACTTGCCTTTACCAACTGGAATTTTGGGGTTTCATTGCAATACATGCACCCGTACTTACCTTTACCAATTGGAATTTTGGGGTTTAATTGCAATATTTACATTTGTACTTATTTCTACCAACTAGTATTTTTGGGGCCTAATTACAATACCTGCATTTAAAATTAATATTATCACTATCATTATGTTTTTGCATTTCACACTTTTTGTGTTTATTATTTGGAAACAATAATAACCTTTGTGCCATATTAAACTTCATGTGTGTGTTGAATACATGATGTTCAAAAAATTTGGGCTATGGTTTCCTCCATACAAAATTGATTGTAAAACAAAATTATTAATGCCAATGGCAACAATCTTGATTAGTAATCGAGACATTTATTCATGACATCATTTAGTACATACATTTGTGTGATTGAACATTGTTTCATGCCAATCTTTGAACCGTTTGACGCTATTTCCCAATGCATCTTCTACGTGGTGTAACACAAATCTTGGGTGTGAAATTGCATTTGCTTTTGTGAGGCGTACGAATATTACATGCCAATATTCTCATGTGTGAGGTGGTATGTTCACAAAGTGTCACATTGCCTTCTTTACATTCATTTGTGATCTCTTACATTATAGTGACCAATTGTGCGAGAGCCCTTTCCATTGGGGTTGATGAATTTATTGTGTCATTAGACCGTACAATGGCACCCATAGGGAGATCATTTTGCTCCATGTTCATGAGCCCATCAAATTCCATTATCCCATCATCACCTTCAAGATGTTCATCTTCTTCGTCATCATTGGACTCCATATCATTTGGAATATGTCGTGGGTCTGCAAACATGTGACCCAACCCTCCACAATGTGATCCATACCATGTTCCACAGTAATGAATGATATCCTCTTGAGAAATGTCTATGCATGTGAGAATGACCACAATTTGGTGTTTACACATGTTCCTTCACAATGCTCATTCATATGTGCAACAAAATATTTCGGTGAATGGGAATTTCACCGCGTAAATCACATTGGGAAGGCGTTGGCTCCATATGCCCCAAGCTCCATCACTTTCAAGGGTTGGTTGGTACACATGGGTGAGTGGAATAAGGGCTGCCTTTTCCATACTTCGTGTAATAATGGTCTTCATAACCTTGTTTTTATGAAACCCCTTTTTTTCATTTCCAATGTGTGAATGTAATGGCGTGTAATGGTTGTTGTTAATCACCACACCAACCAGTCAATCCTACGCCCTTTAAGGCCTTTTGTGGGAAGAACAAGCTGACGTTTCAATGCACCATGATATGATTCAATGTTCGCTTGGGTGTTTTGGTTGGAATGGGGCGCTTTTCGAACACCCACCATCCATAATTCTACAAACATAAACATAATGCACAAGGATGAATAGCATTATCACAAAACAATTTTGAATACTAAACCATGATAAATATCATCATTTATTAAACTGATGGTAATAAGTTCAGAAATAATTTGTCCATGCATCACCAAGCCTATGTTTATGAAATTTTTCACTCACAGTAACCCTCCCATGCTCTTTGAAGTCATCAATTGTTTCTCCATGATTGATGGACATGTACATCACATCATGAAGGTCTTGGAAGATTCCACCTCGCACTTCCACATCTTTGATTTTTTATTACCACATAAGCACCATGCTTTTTAGAACATGCCAACAACAAAAGTAGATGGGAACCTTGTCCATACCCCATACGACCCTAATAAGGACACATGCAATAAAATCTCCATGAGTGGATGGGGTTTATACAACATAAAATGCATTTGAAATGATCAAGAATTTTATGAAAGATATTAAAAAACATATAAGGAAATAAATACAAAGTGGGTCCTAGGTATAGAGCTAACCGTAATGCCTTCAATTCTTGAGGTGCATCATCAACAAGAAAACATGATGGTTTCCAATGTGGCATGTGTGATAACATCTTATCTTTTAATGGTTTTAATCATTTGATCAAATCGTGAACTGTTTGCTTACTTGTAATGATCCAAGTTAAAGGGACACTCGTGCAATGATCATCAAACCCCATCAAGGTGAATAGATGGAATTTCATGTCATTTGTGCCAAATGTGGCATCCATAGAAATGGCACCTTTGTGACCATATGATAGCATGGATTCACATTGAGTCGGTGTTTGAATACCTATGGTGAATGGGACTTCAATCCTGTTAATTTCACCAACATCTTGGAAAAAGAACACATCTTCCGGATGTTGAAGAACCCAGGACCGAATTGAAATTACAGGGTCGGTGGTAAACGCCAATTCCCTTTTTTATGTTTCCGATCCAAATATGCAATGTTTTGAAATCGAATGAAATCATCTTGTGTCATGTTTTGACCCGCATTCACACATTCCCACCAAATTGTTTTATGTTTGTCATATATTTGTTTGGTCTTGTAACCTGAGTTTAGTTGGGCCCATATGTGGTCCTTCAATGCTTGTGACATGCGTGGAGCATAACGAGACATACGAGAAATGGATTCTGGGTCATGCTCACCATGTGTGAATGACCCATCAGTTCGTGTATGGGCCTTATGATAAATTATGATCCCAGCCACATTAGGTCATGTTTATAGACGTTTGATTGAGAATGACGCTAGGCATCTTCACTTAATAGATCGAATGTGGGTTGAATTTTCTCGATAGTCTTTCGGTCCATATTTGCACTGATATTTAGACCAAAAAACTTTCAAAATGTAAATGTTTACATCTTGGTATATGAATTAAAGAAGTGAAAAAGGTTAATGCCATAAATGTTTATCACGTATGTTCGAAGTGGTTTTTGATAGTTGGTTGCTTGACATTTGTTTGGCTTGGAAAGTTTTTGTAAACATTCCATTCCATAGGGGTGCTCGTATCCCTTCGTTCACCTTCCAAGAATTCCAAGATGTGAGCATATGGAACATAAGCAAATTGAATGGTCACTTTATTTTGCCCTCCATGGCGTATCTCGGACCTCCACACCAAGTCCTTGTTTGAGAAAGGGGACTTGGTGGGGTTTTGGATATGAATGGAATGGGACTTTGGAACCCTTCCCATGATTGAAGTAAGTAAGAAAAATTTCTGCACAAAGATAATTTATAATTCTATAAACATTCATCATTGAACAAAAACCCAAAATGTAATACATACATGGCATTATGAACCCATATACTAAAACAAATTTTTACCCACATTAAGCTATTAAACCTTTCATCATTGAAAATGTTCACATATGCAAGACCTGAATTGTACTTTAATTAAGCCCACAACGTCTAAAAACCCCATGTAACAATACCCACATAATGATAATTAATGCACATTGTTTGAGAAGTGCAAAATGCAATACCTGCCTTGGGCCATAAAACCCACATTGGTTATGAGGGAGTCAATGCATTATTCACATATGGGTATGAAAAAATCAAACTACAAAAAGATATTGAATATGAAATATTTGTGTAAAACTATAAAACCTTTATTTATGGTTATATATTTAATGAAACTTGATGCACTTTATATATCCAATAACTAGGAAATGAAAAAAGATTAAATTGTGAAAATATAAACAAAAAAAAAGAAATAACAAGAAACAAATGCATACCTTTAGGAATAAAAGATGTCAATGTTCCACCAAAGTTTGTAGTCCTAATTGAAAATGCAACCCTAAAAGATCACAACTCACACAAAAGTGGGTTAGAAAATATTAAACTTTAACAACTATGGAACATATGGAAACAAAATAAATTCATAATTATGGTATAGATCTAAACATGATAAGATCAAAAACCAATACAATAAGCAAAGTTTAGAGTATAAACCTTAGGTTTTGAAATATATGAACCAAATTCTTATACATTAAATCATAAAGCATAACCTTGAAAATCTAAATGATATTTTGCCGTAAGCCTTATTACAACCCTAACTATATAAACCCTAACAAAAAAAAGTCTAAATATATGCCTTAAACCCGAACAATTATACAAATTATATAATGCAAAATGAACAAATTTAAAAGAACATAGGAAAAAATTTAGAAACCAAAATTTAAAGGTTTTAAACTATAAATATTTATTAACTGAAAGAAAATACTTAAATAATAATCAAATAAGTACAAAACCAAAAGAAAAGATATGTCTTTTACCTTTGTGTGATCTCTCCAACCTAATTTTTTCCACTCTCTTTGAAGAAGATATAAAATGCAATTGTATTACTTCACACATGTGTAAACTTAAAAATTTTCCCCCCAAAATTAACCTACCTTAAGTTAATTACTATACATTTGTGAAAAACTTATTAATTAATTTATGTGTCCCAACCCTAAACTTAAACCATAATCCAATAGTACATACTTATAATAATGACATGAAAAGATGTATTGTAATGTCCATTCAATAATAAATTAGGTAAACAAAATTTAATAAAATATGCATTAATTAAACCAAAATGATTACAATTATGACATTGTTTTCCACTATAATTTTTTTAAATATTTATATATGGGGACCTATGTTCATCATCCATGAATTAGGGCGAACCTTAATAAATTGATAGGTAAGATTAATCGGGTGGGGGGAGGGGGTGGGGGTGAAAAAAATGAGTAAGTACTTAATTAGGTATTTGGCTATGTAAAAAACATAGATAGATAGATAGTTAGGTAAATAGGCAAGTTAATACATAAAAAACAAGTTACCTTTTCAAGATGACTAAGTTTGTAAGATACTTATGTCAATAAGGTGATTGTGTATGTAGGGTAGCTAGGTCAATAGGGTAGGTAGTTAGTACAATGGTTAAGTTAGTAGGACATAATTAATAAAGTAGCTAGGTTAGTAGGGTAGGTGGTTAGTATAGTAACTAGGTCGCTGGGTAAATAAGATAACTAGTTATTAAGGTAGCTATGTCAGTAGGGGATGATAATTAAGGTACCAAGGTTGGTGCAATACTTAGGAGGGTAGGAAAGTGAGCAGGGTGGCAGGTCAGGTCCAGGGGAAAAACGGCCAAGAACCAAAAAAAAAAAAAGGTACAGTGGTCAGTAGCAAAAAGAAATGGACTGTGATGAACCCCATCTGGCGTCGAATGAAAAAATGCACCCCATCCAGTGGACAGAACGGCCAACTGGTGCATTGGTGACTACCGGTTCACTCTGCCGTCCCAATCCAAAAGGTTCTAGTGTAAACCGCCCCTGCCTTATATTGCAAGGGTGTCATACAACCTTGAATCATCCCTATTTGCTCCATGAGGTCATAGGTTCAAATTTGGTTTAACCTTGTCCAAATATAAGAATTATACTGGTGCAAAAAAATTTAAATGGGTTAAAAAAACTGATTTTTATTTTGATGGTAATTTTTTCCAACTCTGCAAAATGCGTTTTTTCAGCTGTAGAAATATGTTATTCCATCAAAAATTCACCACTTTAGTGAAATCAATAATTGAGAAAAATAACTGCTGGCTACCAATGTCTCAGATTCTTGAACGTTTTATGTTCATCAGAATTTAGATTACAGAGAAGAAACACAAATCCCAACTCTTCCAGTTGGTTTGGCCAACAATCTAACATTAACTTAGTACAAGAGGTTGTCATTGTAATGACATGTGGTATCAAAAATTTTGGAAACCTTTGATCTCAATCTGCTGACCTGTTGCGGCATGATATTGTAGATAAAATGAATACTGCAAAATTTGTGTTGCAGAATGACTATTTTCACATGCCAGCAACAATCCTTCCTGCAGACATCATAGGATTTGCTTCCAAGTGTAGGATCAAGAAAGGCCATCATCTATAGTTGCATCATAGAAGTGTCCATTAATTGAATGCCTATAGAAAAGTTGGTGAGCCTCGATTACCTCCAAGTGCCAGAGTGCCTCCCGATTGGAATAAAATGACAAATCCACAATCTTGTGCACCTGTGCCCATGACCATTGCACCAACATTATGATTGGTTCATCTTGTTGTATTGTATCAAATTTCCATATACTTATGATCATACTCCATCACAAGCCTTGTATGCACAAGCTGAAGCAGATACTCAATCAGAATGTGTGTATTTTCCTATTGTCATTCAGCACTTGATGGCATTGGAGCACCCATGTGAGACCCACAACCTCAGAAATCTGGCAACTGCACAACTGATCTGGATTATTCTGTATATTGCAAATGGCATTCAGGAGCTTCAGATTACACTTTTGAAAACCGTTGGCAAAAACCTGGTATTGTCTTTGAGCTCTTTGACATATTGAAAGTCCAATGCCCAATCAGGAGATGGAAGGCATTCAGATCTCATAAACACCCTTACATACCTGAATAGACTAGATGAAACTATTTGTTCTCTGAGCATGCAATTCACTTAAACTTGTGATCCTTGAGAACAGAGCTCTTTACAAAGACTGCAAGTGTCCAACCAGGGTGATGCAACTACACACCAGTGAGAGACCTTGTGACATTCATTTCAGTGCAGATTGCAAATTACCTTGAGAAATGGAACACCAGTGCTGGCAAATAAGTATGCTCCAATGACCAGCACATACATTCCTGTACAGTCCTTGGATAGTCAGCAACATGCATTCTTGTCTCTTCAATGGTAAAAACCAAAGCCAGCTCAACTTCAAAGTCTTCCCATATACATACCCAGAGGTGTCCAAAGACTGTCATGTTCAAGCCCAAACGGTGCAAGACATGCACGAAAAGTAAGGTTTAGGGTTTAGGATTTAGGGTTTGAGCAATGCACTACTCACCAGGCTTCCATGATGGCATTTTCAAGTCTTTTACAAAAACAAGCTTTAGCACACCGCTCCCATCATCCAGCCACAAGCTCTCTTGGTCTGGGCTTTCAACAATGATTCCCTGAGCCAATTGTCTGAAACATTACTACTCCGAACCTCCAAATTTCAATTGGGAACCAAATCATGGATGTGGATTTCAGTTACCCGCCACAGCGTGGAACGGAGCTAACTTCCTTCATGGCAATAATGCACACCTTTTAGTATCAATTGTCGTCAATAAACTCCAAAAAGAAAGAAAAGGCTCCGCACCTGAAGCCAGGCACGCTGGAAGAGAAGGGAACCCAGCGACATTGTGACCCCACCAGTTCGGGGCACCTCCTGCGCCGCTTGCAGCTGCGCGATCAGCACTTTCACAGCTCCCAAGGAGTAATCCATCACTCACACTCGCAAACTGCACACGCGAAAACTCCGCTCATTTGCCGCCGTGCTTGACTAGGTTTAGGGTTTCGAGTTTAGAGTCAAAAGTTTCGAGTTTAGAGCATTCTGAAGAGAACTCAAAAAATGGAGGACGGGGTTTTCACGCCTAGATCTGGTGCTGCTGCAGCAGAAGCAGACGCGATCTGCTTGTATGTTTTTTCAAAAGTCCCCACTAACAGTTTACTGGAGCGGGCAATCCAGCAGAAGAACGGGCACCACGTGAATCCTTTTGCTAAAACTCCTCGTTCTACGCTAGAAATAGGCACTGGGAGTGTTGTCACACGTTCCACAGCAATCGGCGAAACCTTGGCGCTTTTCTCTGGTGTAGTTGCAGGACGCCCTACAAGGCACAAAGCTTGAGAGGAAGCGTTGCAAACCTTAGGCTCTGGGGTTTAGGGTTTTGGTAACTTGCAATTTGAGAGCAATTTCAAAAAGGCTTTGAGTTTTTATTCAAGTGGAATTTGAGCCCATTGGAAATACTATGGAAGTGAAAGGATAGGACAAATCATTTGACTCAGTGGGATCCAAAATGACCCCATGCCTACATACAAAATGAATTTTGATGGGGGAAAACATGACCCCAAACAATCCCATGTCCGTGGATGGAATTTAATTTGATGGATGAATCTTACCCCCATTAATTGGATGAATTATGTCCAAATGCAATGAGATGAATTTCTCATGGATGCGAAATGAGCAAACAAGATGAAAATGTCTCTTAATGAATGGATGAGAAAATTGGATGAAACTTCAAGAGGGTGCTAAGCTTGCTGTGGAAATGGCTTGTTACAGATTCGGCCATTGTGGCGACAGTATTTCCAGAACACTCAGGGGCTTATTTTTGTGGTGCATAGCAATGATAGAGATCGTGTTGTGGAGGCAAGAGATGAGCTCCATCGTATGTTGGGTGAGGTAAATCTATGCTTACATTGGATTTCTAGCCTGAGGTGACAACGTTTGTTATTGCATAACCGTTGGAACTGAATTTCTATGCCTCATAGGATTGGTATAACCTTGCTGGAACTATGTTTTCGAAGTTGGTGATGGCTTACAACCAGTGTGTCTTGTTTGTAGGATGAATTGGGCGATGCTGTTCTCCTTGTTTTTGCCAACAAACAGGATCTGCCAAATGCCATGAATGCTGCAGAGATCACTGACAAGCTTGGGTTGCACCCATTGCCCCAACGTCACTGGTAAATTTCCTTCTATCAAATTATTTAACTCCTGAAATCTTTGGCATGTTAGTAATGCGTCTAGTCTTGAAAATAGCTCCTTTTATTCTTTTCTCATAGCACTGAATTTTTGTGGTCACATGTAGCATATCGATATTGATTGCTCAAGCTGAAAGTATCTGATCTCATCTGAAGTTTCTGACTGTGGGGTTAGCTTAATTGAGAAAGCTGTATCTCAATCATGCAATTCATTTGAAATGTAAAACAGGTACATACAGAGTGCATGTGCTACCTCAGGTGAGGGCTTGTATGAAGGCCTTGACTGGCTCTCCAGCAAGATTGCAAGCAAGGTTAGTTCCATGCTCCAATATGCCAGCTACTGCCTCTCATGTTCAGTTTCCTTCTCCATGGAAATGCTAGGTTTATGCAGCATTTGCAATTTTTGTCTGTTGAATTGCTGTTGTGAGGCGATCTGTGATCTTTGCACTTCCAGATTTTCTCCCAATTTGAAATCTAGGATCTTGTGTCAATTATTGTGCATCTTCTGAGCCTTTTCTGGTGTTTCTGGCAGTACTGATGTACAGGTTGAAGTTGAAGTCTCCAGGAAGGCGGTTGAATTTGTTGAATTTGTTGGACCTCTGCAAGTATTTTTGAAGTCTCCGTTATTTGGACTTTTTCCACTATATACTAGTTTCTATTTGGAGAAGACTGATGTTTTTAATTGATGTTTGTCTGGTTTCTCAAACATGATGTGCACATTCCAATGTAAGCCTTTTTACATTCCAATGGTGTTCTTTTCTCTGCCATGCAAGTTCCTTTTGAAGTCAAAAGATGTCAGGTCCTCCTAATACTATTTGCTGGGAAAGTTTTCTGTTTTGTGTGATGTACTATGTATCACCATGTGCTGGTCAAAGTCTAGAGCTGACCTCTAGGGCCATAACTGAGGGTATTGGCACCATCCAATTTACATGCCCCATTGTCAATTGGTTTATATTTGCATGGGTGGATCTTTCATCCTGATTGCTGGGGTGTTTGAAACTTAGGTGCAACTTGCTTGAATAGCTGATACTGACTTGGCTTGCATTTGTTCTTTGATGTTCTTCTATTACATTATGTTGGTGTAATGTGTTCAACTGATTTGCCAGGATACAAAGTACATGTCTGTAATTGATTAATTTTAAAGTTTTCATGTTGACAAGTAAAATATTCTTGAAGATTAAATACGTTCCTTCACAAAATTTTGTTCTTGGGAAAAATCAGAATCACATGTTGCATCAGAATCTCAAAGTTTATGCAACACGTGATTCTATATTTTCCACAAGCATTGAAGTCAACAATATGAAGGTACATACCAACTTGGATGTAGCATGCCACACTCTATACTTGGGAGTCATGCAAGTCAAATGCCAATACTGGTGTTTTTACAGCAGTTCGGTTTCACACAAAGAAACTCAATCTTACCACCAAGCAATTATCTGACATGCCAACCACAAAGCAAGAATTCAAGTTTTATAGAAAAAGAATTAGGGGAAAATGGGCTGTTGATACTGCACTCTGTTTAATTTTAATTTTTCTTTCCTTGCACATTTGACACCTTGGTTCTCATAACATAAGAGGGTGTCTCATGGGTTAGACAGTGAAAAGTTGATCATTTCTGGTCAAAAAATTTCTATGGAAACTGTCCAGCCCTTGCCCAATATGTTAAGCAGCTAGGCGATGGACCCAACATAATGCACAAGGGCAAAAGGCTCTTCCAACACATCAAGGTCTGCCATAGCAGATTGAACAATTGAAAGAAAAATCCATGTTCAACAGGCACATTTTTGGTGACTACTACAAGTGATCATGACCAGGAAGATTATGTCATATGATGTGCTCAAGAAAATGACATAATCTGTCACCCCAGACCTTAATGGTGAGCAAATTAACATTGACAGTTCTCAAACTAGGCTTATCACTAGAAAAGCTTGCCAGCAGTCTTTTCCTCAGATGAAAACAAAGGAATGTTGTCACGCTTGCCGATCTTGAGTGCAATCTTTTGGTGGTACAGCTCCCCATCCTCTCTCTGGCACACGGGGACTCTGATTGTACTCTGGATGTCTTGCACCATCTGTTCATGGGTAACCTGCACAGTTTCTGTAGAGCTCGAAAATCATTCCAATCTGCCCACCATTTGAGAAGCTAGAAGCGAAGACTGCTGCTATGCTGCAGGCTGATGCCAGAGCTGCCAAATGAATCCCTTTGCCAGCAGCACCCTAACAAGCTCAAGAGAGCGGGTAGCCTTCAAGTAGCGGAGCCAATATTGCCAAGCTCTTGTTATCACGCTCCTTGTTTCTGGCCCAGCCCAAGTAGATTTCACTATCTGACTCCTTGACTTTCTTTGCAGCTTGTTTGAGATCCTCCACCCATTCATCTTGTTGGACGGGATTTCCGTTTCGGAGAGGTCTGTGGTAGAGCCAAGGACCGAGGGTACCACAACCTTGGGGAACTTTACCAACCCATTGGGCGTCAAGGGGAGAGGAAAGGCGACGTCAAGCGCTTGGAGCGTGTCCATCATATCGTCGATGTACAAGTGCTCAGCTTTACGCAACCGTGGATCAATCAGCAAAGGGGTCTCGATGTCCCTAGCCAGCATCTTGTAGAAGCGAGATGCCGTACGTTGCTCTTCAGCGAGCTGTGAGGGTTGGAACTTGCTGGCCAAGTACATAAATCCTGCGGCACCGCCGTTGAGAAGGAAGGCTGCCATGGACATGCCGAAGGAGGCAATGGTACCAGTCCCAACCCCATTGTTCATGGCCGCCAGCATGGCTGCTGCGATGGTGGTCATGTTCAGTGTCATGTGGCAGAGCTTGTTCCAGTTCTCTCTTTGTACACCGATGATGCCGTGTATCTCGCTGCGATCTTGGGCCGCAAAGGCGATGTGGCGAAGCTTCGCCACCATCTTCCAATTGTCCACTCCATTTCCATCAGTCCAGCCTTGGGTGTTGCGCTGAGATGGAGAGCTGATTGGCGAGCTTGGGGTTGCTTGATTTAATGAATTCCACTCCTTCACTACTGAATTATCGCTCAGTTTGGCGATGGGAGAAGGTCTCACCAAGTTACAAACGCTACCTCGCTGTAGTAGTCCATGGACAATTGTGCAGATCCGGGTCGGCACTTGTGTCCTCCCATGTATAGTATAGAGACTAATACGATTAATAATAATACGATGAGAGCTGTAACAATCCACAGCAAAATGGTTTCCAGAAATGAATGTAAAGCATGGGGCACTTAAAGAAAGAGCGTAAGAAACAGCCATAATTTTGATGCTAGCTGAAACGTAGGTTTTCCCAAATGACATAAGTTTTGATCGACACGTACTTTTGGCGGCAGCCCAACAAGACCCATGCGAATGCGGTGACAAAATTTGAAGTTGTTCTAAATGAGTTCGTTTCGGCAGAGATGGATTGAAGCTACAAGTGGGCCTGGCAGGTGTTGATTGTGAAGGTAGAATTGTTAGTGTTTTGGAGAGTACATCTTAAGGTATTTCTTTATATTTTAATAGCCAAAATTCGACAATTTTAAAAAAAAAACTTATCAGATTTCTATATTTGGTACCAGTAGGTAGCCAAAACTAGAGAAAGATGACTTTAAAATTTTATTTTCATATTTAAATTGTAGCCAGATCAGATCTGCCACTTTAACTACAACACAAAATTGACAAAATGAAAACACTGAATGGAATATACCTCCCAAAGAGGGAAGGGCCCTCTTGGAAATGGAAGGCACTGACAGGTAGTGGATATGTCAGGTTCCGTTTTAGAAGGCGATCTTCAAATACACTCTCAAATTTTGGGCAGTGCATTCTGTATAGGATGAGGAATAGCTTTGAGACTCTTCTTGGATTTGATAGCCTGAGGTTTGGCCCTAGAATCTAGGAACAGCTAGCTATTTCTTAAACTACTTAAAGAGTTCTTCAAAATTGAGCGACCTTACAAACATGGAAGATCCCAAAAGTGGAAGATACCTGGACTTGGGATCGTCCACTTTTGTAAGGTCAAGGTATCTTCCACTTTTTCTAAGGTCCCACAAATCTAAAGTCAGAATTCTGCCAGGGAGATACTTTCAAATGCAAAGACCAAATTGAAAGGTTCTGAATCCTGGAAGTCACTGAGGATGGCACCGAGTTAGTCAAACACTCAGCCTCTGTAGGTAGGAAACTACTTAGCGACAAGTGTATGTTGTCTAAACCTGTTCACTTGAAATGGAGAGATCATTGCCCTTAGGTTGAGATGGTCTCAAGCGTGGCAAAAAAAAGAGGAGCAAAGGAAGAAAGAGAGTGTATCTGTTTGGTCACTCTGGCATCCAAGTTTGGTTGTGAATTCTCTGAAGTCCCAAATAAGTCAGCTTCTGGATGCAAGGTTGTCCATTTCGTGGATCTGTCACTAGAGAGACAGAGGGGCACCGGTTCTGGGACTGTAGGCCTGTTAGGCCTGGCACTGGACAGTCAATATTACAACAGATTACAGACAAGGCCTGTGGAGGAATTTCAAGCTAGAGCAATGCATATTTGGTCATAAGCTTGCTGCCTGATTATTCAAGAAATCCAGTCCCATTTGGCATCTCCTTCGTGGGGATCATCATCCCATGGACGATTTGGATAGAACGAACTGAATTAGTATTCAATTAGCATATATGGCCTTTCCATAGAGTAGAGAAGAGCATATGGAGTCATTTGCTTGAGTATGGTAGGCTGGCTTGGCAGGAACTTCTCAAACATAGTTTCAGGGTGCCTTATGGTGAAGCTGAATTGCTGAACGATTTTGATTACTCCCACATTTTGTTCTTGCACATGAAAGGGGTCAATAACAAAAAGTTCAAAATCAGAGTACCTAAGCCTTCTTTGTATCTTCAAAGTTGCACAAGTGTTTTTTTCAATGTCACACTACTCAGTGAAACAGAGGCCTCTGCATGTGAAAGCAGAAACCTTCCTAGGTCCATCTAGGTAAGGTAGAGACATTTAGAACTGTCGGAATCAGCAATCTGAATAAACCAGAATTCAATTTTCTTTTTCACTTATTTGAATCACACTTCAATTTTCTTCTTCACTTATTTTTCTCTTTAAAAAAGGATAATTTGAATCTCAACCCAAGTTGAAGTGAAATTTTTGGACTTATTTTCAATCAGTTATGAATTTTTGAAAAACAAATCTTAAGGTCTTCTTAAATAGTGAGTAGTAGCATTTTGTTTTGCAGCGACACAATTCACAAGCCTCCCACAGGGCTATTGTAAAATTATTGAATTCCCTGAATTAAACCTGAAAACTATTGAATTACAATTCGTTCATATCTCGTCCAAATTGTAATACATTTTCATGATTCATTAAATCTAAGCTCTATAGTTTCAACTTTATGGTTGTTCTTTGGGCTGCTCTTCCTTGCGATCTCTAGTTGCATCTAGTATTTCCAAGATGATTCATTGGCCTCCAAGAAAAAAACCTAAGTCATTGGTCTCAAAGCTCAACTAGCAAATTGTGGAGCATGAATGTAAAGTTTTAGTTGTACATGTTATCTAGTGATGGAAGAGTTTCATATCTATATTCCAAGTGGCATTTTTTTCCTTTGTTGAATTTAGTATTTTGCACTTGCCCAGCTTTTGATTATGGTATGTTTGTTGGCCCAAAAGTGAAGAACTATGTTAAAAAACTAAAGAATGTTAGTTTTTCTTGTTATGTTACATTACGAGTGTATTGCGATTTACACCATGTTTGTTGAATGTAGAGGTTATGAGATCACGTGCAAATGTTTGAGATGTTTTTTGTTTTTTCTTTGTGCAATATGTATTTCTCTAAAATATTTGTTAGCACACATGGCATTGATTGCCAATATTGGGGTGATGTGTTGAAAAATAGTTCGATATGCTAACAACAAGAGAAACTTTGAAAGATTGATTAAATGTGCATGGTGGAAGTGTATAGGGAGTGTGGGAGGTGGGTGGGGCTTTAACACCTATGGAAGAAAATGCACAACAATTACATAATTTCTTTATTGTTGAGGTTAGGTAAAAACTACCCAAATCTAGGTTGCCTTTCTTTGATTCCACATGCTCCTATGGAGAGATTGAGGGTTCTACTATCTAGTAAGAACATAGGTTGCTGTACTTGAAAATATGTGGCTATTAACATAGGTTTCTATTTTGTATGTAATTTCAATAGTGGAAAATTGCTCGTGTTGAAACATTTATGGTTATTAGGAGTGCACTAAAACTTTATGAAAAGCGACAAATAACATGGGCCAAGCTAGTATTTGAAAAAACAAAGGCAATTCAAAGATCACAAAGTTTTTATGACTAGCTTTATAGTACAATTCCTTCAAGTTTTCCTAACCAAGTATTTGAGCATAAACTAACTTGCATGTCTATTTGCATCCTATGACCTTAAGCAAATTTTGTATTTGATTTGATTTGATTTTTTTCCACAAATTGGTTAGAGAAAAATAATTTGATATTGATTTACAATACATGTTTACTTTCTAAGGATGCAAAACCCAAGTGGATCAAAACCTCAAGTCTTGAAATTGTTGGAGACCTACAGACAAAAGGAAAATCACCTAGTCTTTGAATCTTCTTCTTTCGTGGCTTGTGATATAATTGTTCAATGAATATAAATGTCCAATGTATTATGTATTGGAACAAAATTGTTTAATTGACACCCATCTTCCAAATTTTGATTCCTTATTCAACTTATACTTTGATGTAATAAAATTTGTGTTAGTGATGATGCATAAGATTGATGATTTGTGCCCTTTGCTCTCCTACCCTTTTTTTTTCCTACTAAAATCATACACATATCTTGGACTTTTGTAGTTACAAATATAACTTTTAAAAAATCTATTGATTAATTTGTGACACATGTTTACTTTTTCATGATGTAGAACCTGAGTAGGATATTGAAATTATTAAAGGTATAAATATAGTGAAAATCATTAAATGTTTAATCAACAAGAAAATAGCCTTCATTACAATTAGATAAATCATAGTTTTATTTGTTTCCTTTGAATATTTTTTATAATTTTTGGGTGTAAGCAAAATAAAGTGAACAACTTGATTACCTTGTCAAAACTGGAACAAGTAGATTTAAAATAGCAACAAAACCCATTATAAAATTGTGGAACATTAAATGTTTTCATTTCAATGACTAAATATGATATATGTTTACCCTAATGTGCATTGATTTTTATATTTCAAACTGTAAAAATACGTTTTAAGTAGGTTTTTCAAAATACAAATAGCTTTTGACCTTTACTTTTCACTATGGGATTTTGGTTTCAAGTAGGTGTCAAGAAGGTACTTACAAGAAGGAGTTTTTTTTTTGATGACTTGCTAAAACATATGTTGATCTTCATTTCCTAACTTATTCCATATCAATTTCATTAATTTTTCTAACCAAAAAGTAAGTTTGAACATATATTTTTTGATTGGTTTCAAATGTATTTTTTATCTACTTTTTAAATTCATTTTTTAAAAAATTTCTTAGATTTAGATTCTTATAAGCATAATAGAGCCAATTAATGTTACTTGACACATATTTTCACCTAGTTTGATGCTACTTTATGGTAATTATATGAAAAGCACATGGTTAAAATGAAGATGTCTACTTTTTTGGTATATTTTATCTTGCTTTGACCCTTTTGTCAAAGAACTTGCAAAAGTTTTGTTTGATTATTCAAAGTTGTAAAAAATCTTTTCAAAACCACCTAGGGCAAAAACCAAGTTGCTTAAAAGATCTAAAAATGATTCTTGAAAAACTATTCAACACACTTGCAATATTTTCTTTAAAGAAAGTTATATGCACCTAGGAGGTTTATAATGTTAAATCATAAATGTTGCATCTTGGATTAAAATTTGAAAATTTTTTTTGGGTGATTATGAAAAAGGATTAATATATGTTTATGCACAACATCTTTATTTTTTTAACAATTTAACTGCCCTTTTACAAATCTTGAAAACATTCTGATTCTAACCTATCTTCCCACTTTCCTCATGCCAACTTTGAAACATGGTTGGTCCATCATCATCTTTCCTAAAAGATCTTTAACACTCAATACCTTAGACCTTAATGAGAGATCTTCATCTATGCATGATTTGTCTAATGATCCAAAACTTTAGGACTTGTTGAAGCAAGGTCTTAAAAAGAAAAAGCAAAAGTATTATACAAAGGAGTTCACAAATTCCAAAATACTTGGACAACCAAACTACCATGGGTGGAATTAGTCATGGACGAAAAAGGTGAAGTGCATTGAGTTTGTTATAAAGTCTGCACTTTGTGAAAAGAAAGCCAAAGCTTTTAATTCCAAAGTTTGATAGCATATTAAAACACCAAGGTTGTCACAAAGCTAAAGTTTCAATGCCTAATGTTGATGTTGGGACATTTTATTTCAACAAAAAAATCAATACATGCATAGAATGAGTAATTATACATTATTGATGATTGCCATTTTGTACTAAACAAACTACAAGTTGAAGTTCCATCTAAGCACATGCAAAATATGTGTAGTTTGTCGCTATATATCACCTTCTTACCAATAGATGCCCCATAATTGACTATGAGAGCTTGAAAGATCTTTTTTAACTTTTGAAAGTGAAAAATGTTTCTAGTGGGGCATTAAGTTGCATGGGGGATGGAAAAAGCAAGGCATGTCATGTTGTTGGAACCTACAAAAGTAGCATTTACTATTGTCAATTTATGAAATTATGACAATTGAAAACACACAATGGTTATCAATCCATTTGTACATGGTCCAAAAGTGGAAAAAGATTCCAATCCTCTTGGTAAAATAGTAAGTATCTTTACAATTTTTAATAATATATTTTTTTTATGTTGAAGTGCGCGATTGATTTTGGGGGTTTAGGTTTGGAGGAATTGGGAAGAAAGTTGGTGAACATGGGTTGCGACATGTGATAGTAATAGTGTCTTCTAAGGCAATTGAATAGGTACTACATTGCAAAAAAAATAAATTAATACATGTTTTATTATTGGCGTTCACTATTTGCCCACAAAACTACCTTGATGTCATCACTTTATCAAATCTCCCTCTTGTGGATTGGCTAAAAAATATTTTACAAAATTTATATTCCTTTTTTGCCCACAACCCAAAAACATTTGCAAAATTTCAAAACTTAGCTAATATTTTCAACACCAAAGGCAACAAGTTATTGAGGAATGTGAAAACTTGTTGGATTAGCATGTTTTTTCCAACAAAAAATTTCCTAAGTATCATTTACTCATTATTAAGATGCATTTTGAAAATATGAAAAATGATTTTACATTAATGTATTTCAATTTTTGTGTGCTGTGGAGCTCATTTTAAGGTTACCTTGTTTTCTTCCATTGCTAGAGTGTATGCATATCCCATCAAGATTACACATAGACAAAATGTCCTTTATGTGTGACTTTGTGGATGCTATGAAGTTGACCCAACATGAACTTTGTAGATTTTCTTGTGACCCATTTGCAAAGTTTGAAAATCCAACATTTGACAATTTCAATGCAAATGGAACTTTGACCAATTAGAACTTGCCCATGAATTGGTTTTTTAATTTAAATGGCAAAAAAAACATTAGGTATATCTTGCATTTTTTTTCTAGACACAAGGACCATGTTACTTCTTGCATGAATTGTGTTATATCTCCTTAACCTATCACCTTTTCCTACCAAACATGCACCATTCCTTTTGAAAGTTGAAAAGGAATTTAACATTGATGATTAGAAGGGCAAAAGGACTTGAACTAATGAATTTTTTTTTATAACCCATTTGAACACATTTAGTTCAAATGTGCTTTTGACATTGAAAATTCTGGATTTTGAAAATGTGGTTTAACAAAAAATCATATGTATGTGATAGAGGGCATGAATGCATAATATACATGATATAAAATCAAATTTTAATCAAAATTTATTTATATCTAAAATGTAATATTAAATTGGGTATCCAAAATACAAAATTTAGAATTACAAACCAACAAAAAATGACACGCATTATGTGTAGTCCTTGGAAAAAGACTTTACTTTAGTGGCCCTAACTCTTTTTATTATGTTTGCACCCACAAATTCATTCAAACAAATCAAACAAAACAAAAAATCTAGTCAACATTTTTTTTATTTTGCAAAGTTTTAGTCAAGTGTGTGCTCAAACAATTCTACAAGTTGTTCTTAATGAAGTTGACAATATTAAATGTTCATTCATCTTCAATATAACTAAAAACTTGGATGATAGCAAACTTAGCCAACTATGTTTTAAGAGCTTATGGTTGAGGATGGGAGATGAAAAAGACTTTGCACCAAAACCTTGTAAGTGGAATCAATTCATTTTTTTCTCACAAAACTATTCCAAAGTTATTCAACATGGTCATCTTGAAAAAATTGGACTGCAACATAAGTGTTTGACCAAAAGTAAGGTGAGAACAATTTGCTCAAATTCACCCACCTTACAAGGCACACAAACGTGGCCTTTGAAACATACCCAATTAAGAATAAAACCTCTCCTCTACTTCATTTGGATTCATAACCCAAAAATGTCAATAAACAATTCCAAGAGTAGTCATGATTTCATGTTTTACTTTTCAAATTTTGAAATAAAGCCTCGAGTTACACCTTCACATTTTTCTTTCACTTTATTGATTGCCATGTTGAAGGCACTTTTATTACCCAAGAACTTCGTGGACTAATGTTAGAATATTCTTACCTTTACATACTAGAATTGAGGGCCTTAAATAACCCAAAGAGAACCAAAGTAAAATGGTGGAATTGGCAAATAACCTAATCCATAAATTTTCAATTATAAAAATAACCATATGAATTCAATAATCAAATCTAGTATAATAAATCTGGTGGCACAAAATCCGATTAACTTTCAAATTTTGGTTATATGTTTTCGGTAAAATTTTTACCTTCAACATCTTTCAAACATACAAAAATGCAATTTTAAGGAGTGTCCATTCACTTGAGTGGTTCCTTTAACTATGTTTTTAGCTTTGTGTTTGCACTTTTTCTTGTCTGACATTGCATGTTCAATTTGTTTTTGTGTCTCCAAATTGTTTTTCCCTTTTAGGAGGTGCATTACTTATATATGAGCTTGTGGGAAAGATGAGTAAATGATCACGGGTGAACACTAAGCATTTATTTTTAGTTAAATGACTATATTGAGGTAGATAAAAAAAAAGGCATTAATTTCTTCAAGTTAGTTCCGAGGGTTATAATGTTGTCCATGTCAAGTTTTTATAGCAATAAATATTGCAAGCAACATTGGTCATTTTTGTTTTACTTTCATTATATTGAAATTACAATGTATCTATGCATCATGTCATCATGCATTATGATGTGTTATCATCATGAATCCCATGACACATGTATTTTGTAGGCAAGTTCAAAATTACATGGACAAAAGTCTATCATGTTACAAATGTATTTTGATAAAATCAAACCAAAATGTGTTTGTGTTTGATTTGAATTGGAAAAACCATTTTTAATGCAAATTTTGTCACAAATGTGGAAAACAAAAAATGAATATGTTGTCACATATTCCTTGTTCCTTTGGGGGAAAAAATGACCAGATTTTAAAGTTGTTTTTGAAAAGGTTTTCACTTGGGTTTCAAAAGGGGGAGGGTAGGATTTTCTTATGATCTTTTTACATTCTAGAGAGGATCTACAAACTTGATGCAATTTAATTCTAAATCCCTTTTGGAATGTTCGCATAGGATGCAACATTAGAAAATTGAAAAAAAAAAAAGTTTGAAAGTGTTGGAAATGAAACATAGTTTTTGGGCCCTAGTCCCTCGCATTTGTTTTTGGTTTTAGGAATTATGCATAAGAATGGTGCTTTCAAACTAGTGGAAGCAAGGGATCAATTTAGTGGTTGTAGGCATTTACACATGGAGGTTTAAAGGAGATTTTGTGTTCATGTGTTCACACAAGGGATCGATAGAAAGTGGTTTAAGGAGGTGGGTAGATTGAAACTAGTTTATTTAGGGTTTAGGGAGGTAACAACAAAATTAAGGTTAGGTCTAGGTCATTTATAGATTGTTTGAACTAGGTAGCTATTAGTTGACTATTTGTGTCTATGATTTCACACAAAGGGTGTTTGAGGAAGGCAGGTTTTGTGTGTGATTTTGGACGAAAGGCAGGTTTTGTTGTGTGATTTTGCACCCAGACCATTTGAAGAGGGCATCTAAATGTGGTATAAAAGTAGAAGTGCATTTGTGGTAAAATAGCTATGGTTTTGTTGTTGGGAGTATTGTACACAACTAGTTGTGCATTCATGGTATAACAACTATTGTTACTATTGTTGTTTTTTTTTAGTGTGGAAGGCAAGTTTATGTGATATTGCATGGATGACGTTTGTTTGGAGCATGGTAGGTAGCTAATGGTGCATTCATGGTACTGCAAGTAATGGTGCTAGTATTTTTTATTTTTGAGCATGTAAGGTGGTTGAATGTTATCGTGAAAAATGCGTCTTAAGAAAGTGGGTGCTAGTTTGGAGCGTGATAGGGAGCTAATGGCGGGTTCATGGTACTACAGGTACTAGTGTTGGTGTTTTTCTTTTTTTAACATGTAAGGTTGTTGAGTGTCATTGCATGGAATGCATCTAAGGAAGGTGGGTGTTGGTTCTTGAGGTTGTAACGCAAGTAAAAGGCAACATTATGGGGTTCATCTTCTTTGGCTTAGTGTGTAAATGTTGCTATGCATTTGAAATGGAGAATTAATGGTTATAGGGAGTTGTGACACTTGGGAGTTTACTAGTTACATTTGCACTTGCAGAATTGATGTAGCTCATATAGGTCTCTTTCCTTTGTGGAACTATGAAAATCCTAACCCTAAGGTGTTTCTTCTTCTTTTTTCCATCACAAGAAAGATCAATTGAACTTGAACTATAGTTCTAAGCTTAGTTGATTAGCTTAGGAGGTTGAGTTGATTTCACTGTTGATGCAAATGAATAGGGGTTCTAACACATTCCTTGTGCACTTGGTATTTTTTTTTCGTTTTTGGTGGCTTTGTTGTAACATAGTCGGTGTTGTTATAGATACTATTGTAAAGTAGTAGCTCATAAGGTATTAGGCAAAAAAGTTTCAAGTCAACTCCCTCCCTAGGTTTTTAAATTTCTTATTATTGCATATGGTTTTCTTCACCATTCTTTAATCCTTTTGCATTAGTAATAGATTTTTTTATTTTCATTTTTTATTTTCATTCTTTAGTGGTATTTTGATAGTCATTCTTCTCATAATGCATGAAGTCAACATGATCATATGTCATAGTGGTACAAAGTAAGGTTCTTGCCATGGTCATGTTGAGGAAATAGTAACCTTGGGCCTGATTGAAGATGCCCTTTTTGCTTTTGGTGTAGACCTAGCCAGAACACGTGAAAAAACTTTTACCACCAATCAACGCACTATGGAATCACAACCTTCTACAATTTCACCAATTGTTGGCCCTTCAAGCAAAGGTTTGTTATTAGATTTGTGCTTTTGTAATAATTGTGCAATTAAAACCCTATTTAAGGTTTTTGTTAAATGGTTTTGTTTTCTCTTTCTTTAGGGTGGTGTTTCTTCTTTTGGTACTTGGTGATTTGTTGTTATTTTGTTGTTAGATCATAATGATGCAAAACCCTATGATGGGTTTCATCTCTTGATTTTGTGTTGGTTGATTTAAATTATAAGTATAAAGAAATCATTAATAATTATGAAAAAACATTTTCTTTTTTGTGTTAGGTTATTTTCGAGAAAGAGAACCACCATCCAAATGTATTAACATTTTTACAAAAGCTGCAAATAAACCTTCTAAGTTTGTCACATTTACCCTAGGGGAATCCATGCAATGAGAAAGAATGTACATGCATTCAATAGTTATGTTGCAATCTATACAAAATAATTGCAAGGACTATCCATATTCTAAGAAATGCCAAGCCCAAGCTTTGGACACCTAATTTAGACACCTTTGACAACAAGACTACAACTACTCTCTCAAAATTTGAGTCCATGCTTTTGTTGGGTCTTCAATTTTCCAAGAGTCAGATTTTTTCACTTAGAGTAGGTTTGTGACATCTTGTAATCTTGTGTGACATAAACTTGTACTAAACTTCTTGAAGTGAGATGATCATTTTGTTCAAAGTGTAGGGTCAACATTCTTCCTTGCCAATCGTCATTACAAGTTGTGAAAAAGGCATATGTTCGTCTTGAGATCTATCTAAAGTGTAGCTATGAATAGTTAGATCTATAATGTGCATTGGAATTTGGTTATTGATAAATATTGTCATGTTTTTAGAAGTCATGTGTATATATGGAATCAATTTTTGTCAAGAATAAATAGAATTAAAATTCATGTTGATGTAAAATTTGGGCCATGATAAACTATTGTGATGGGCTTATAGATCTTGAGTCTTCAATTATTTTGCAAATCTGGCATAAGAGGAGGCTAAGTATATGGTTCTTTTAGATGTAGAAAATTATTAGTTTGTTGTTGTAAGCGAGCCTATAATTTGTTAACTATAACTTATTGTTTGTTAACCAACTATGAATGTCAAATGTAATCAAGGTCATATCCCAAATTCAAATTTGATTAAATTCAATCAACTTGTTCTACATCAATGTAGAATTGAGATCAATAGTTGGGTAAGAAGAAATTATTTAAATGATTTTGAAAGATAAGGTTTTGACTATAAACTATCATGGTGGTGGTTCAAAAGGTTACAAATACCAACATGGCAGTTAGGGTTTTCACCTTGGAAGGTTTGAATATTGTGAAATCAATGTGAAGTGGTTAATAAATTCCATATAAAAATTTGAACAAATAATCTAGCGAGGAATAATTAGTATTTTATAAAATGTTTTAGAATGATGTAAAATTTAAAATTATAGGGTTTTGTATAAACTTCACATGTGGTATATGGTTGTGAGAATAACATCTATCAATGGCATGAAATGTGTATTATCAATTGTTTGCATAGGATTTTTTTGTACTGGAAACCTTAAAATGAACCCTTACCCAAAAGAACAGTAGTATCTTTTAATTAAAAGCTGCAACCTAAACCTGAATTAGTAGACCTAAATTTTAGACCTAACCTTATATGAAAATAAAACCCTAACTTTTAATTAATAGTTGTGAAACAAAATAGAAAATTGCAACTATAGGTCAAGTTCTCACAAGACCCTAATTCTTGACCTTGTATGTATGTAATGTTGAGAGATTAGAAATCATTTGTATGGTGTTTTATATTGAAAAACCTCTTGTTTACACACATTCTTCTCCTATAAGCTTATAGAATTTTTTGTAGAAGTATTGCATTTTCCTTTCAATATGGATGGTTGTCGTGTTTATCTTTTCATTGTTTATGGTTTGTTTATTTTTGGTTTGTATTTGATCTTGTTTATGTTTTTCCTTTGTGTTTTGGGAGCATTATGCTTCTAAAATGTGAAAAAGATTGATATCACTTTTTTGTTTTAAGGTTTTTTTGTGCAACTTTGTTGCTATATAATATATTTATAGACTTAATTTCAGTACAATTTGTTTGTATATAGTTTGTTTCTATGTATTTGAAAATATTTTATTTTTATTCAGTTTTGTTGAATCTGTTTTTTTATTGGATATTATTTGCATTCAATGGCAGAGATTATTGTTAACCCAAGCAAAAAAAAAGTAGTAGGTATTTCCATGGTATGGTGTAGACACTGTGTCAAAAATAGGGGTGTTAAAGATACACAAAATGCACTACTTTTTGAAACCAAAGCCTTTTGGATCTAAAACTAACCTTGTCCATTAATTTGAATTTACAATTGTGAGTGCTTGGAGGTTGTTAGTATTATTTTTGGCCTTCAATAATGCTAATCAGGTAGAAGAATCATGATGCTATTGGACACAAAATTAAAAGGCCTACTAAGTTCATAATGGGGCTTGTCTTTAATGTTGACATCTTTTTAAACAAACTTATTTAAGGTGATGATGATAAGATGATAGTGGAGCAAATACATTTGCACTCTTTGTATTAGACATGTGTTAGTAAATACTAGTAGTGTACAATGAAGCTTCCTAAGTAATAGTAGTAATTAGGTCTGTTTCCTAGGCTTTCTTTCAAATTGTCGAATGCTTCGGAACACCTTCGAGCTTCCATCATTTTCAAATCCCCAAGTTAATGAATGATTCCTAGAGCCCATTCAAATAGTTTGTCATCATTTTATTGTTCAAATCACTATTAGAAATTTTGGGTTTTGCAACTATCATTTGCAATTAAAATTTAGTTGCATGCGACACATGCAACTGCAAATTTCTGTAGTTGCCTAAGACAAGTTACATATGACATGCAGTTGCATGCGACACTACGTATGCAACATGTATATACGGTGTTAGTATACATGTTCATACATACATACCAATCCAATGTAGTTGCATTTTATGTGCAACTACATGCAACTAATCAAAATATGACACATGTTTAAAAATTAGACAACTAGCTTGTGGACACATGTCATTATTTAATTTTTTTGTGTTTTCAAAATTAAAAATTCATTGGATTAATCTCAATCATGAAAGTTTTTGCCATTAGGATGATGACATGTGGCACACCATGGAACGTTCATTGACCATTTAACACGTGTTCAATATTTTAACACCAATTATATGGTGACATGTGGCAATCAAGGCCCACCTATTTTTAAAATTTTAAATATCAATTAATGAAATCTAAGTCATCCAATTTATGGTTAATAAGATGTTGACACATGGTGCCTAGTTAAGTAAATAATAATTAAACCCTATTAAGTAAGTAGGCTTATTTAGGTATGTAAGTAGGTTAAAAAATAGTTAAGCTTAGGTTATATAAGTAGGTTTAGAATAATCCGATTTTATTTTTAAGTTTGACCATTTCATAAAAGTCAAGTTTTTTTCATTCACCCAATGGCACTTGGTATTTTGTTTCAACACAACTATTGCTCCTACTTATATATTGAGCCAAATAGAATTGGAAGCCAAAGGATATGAATTAAAACATTCCATTGTAAACCTCATGAACCAACCTAGTTGCACATTAGATGCAACTACTATATTAAAAGTATAACAACCACAAGAGGGCTTTGTTGCTTTTGGTGTCCAAAAAAAATTTGAAGCCCTCCTTTAAGCGCATCTAGCAGCTAAGAATCATTGAAAACAGATTAAAAATGAGAAAGTTATGGCCTCCCAAAGTAAAGGGGGTCAAAAAACTCAAAAAAAAAACTATTGAGGCCGGTTTTTAAACACCCAGAAAGTTCATTTTATGTTTCTTTTTTGCTATTAGAGTTCCAATGTGATTTATAAGATTTCAAATGGTGCTCCTACAACACTTTAAATCATTTAAAATGAATAAGAAATAAGAAAGTTATCAGCTTTGAAAATAGGAGGGGTCTTAAGAAACAAAAACGAAAAACAAAACGTTTTATAACTTGGAAAGCTTATTTTTCTTATTTTTCTTCTTGTTAGTTTGTCATTACTCCTTTTCTTTTGCACTTCAAAGGTGATTATAGGATATTTAGTAATTATGATTATTTAATGAAAATATGATTTTAATATTATTATCTAGTTTAAATTAATAATTGCTTAGGACATTTGTATACTTGTAAGTTAATTAATGTAGCCTATTTACATTAATATTTTAACATAAATAATAAAATTTAAATATATAATACCTATTGATTATATATATAGAATTGATTATCACTATAATTATAATAAAAATTTAATTAATAATTATGATTATTTATAATAATTTTAAAAATATTATCATATTAATTGATTTTGATTAATTTTTTGTTTAATCAAATGTACATTTTCTGAAAAAAATTCCAAAATAAAATAAAATAAAACATATTTAAACCATGGTTTAGTTTAACTTAATTTAACATAATTTAGTTTAGCAATAATTAGTTTAACCTAACTTAATTTAACCATTGTCAATTTTATCCTAATTTAGTTTGGCCATAAAATTTTTAGCATAATTTAATTTAGCCATAAATATTATAGCCTAACTTAATTTCGCCATAGTTAATTTAAATTAATTTAATTTAGCCATAATTATTTTAGCCTAACTTAATTTAACTATGGTTAGTTTAGTTTAATTTAATTTAATTTAATTTAGCCATAATTAATTTAGTTTAGTTTAATTTAACTTGATTTAATTTAGCTTAATTTAAATTAGCCATAATTAGTTTAACCTAACTTAATTTAGCCATGGTTAATTTAACTTTTTAGTTTATTTAGCCTAGGATAGTTCAGGCTAGTTTAAATTAGCATGGGGTTAACTTTAATACTAGAGGTACATAATACTATTATGTATAGCCTATGTAGATATATTAAGTATAATATTTAAGTATGTAAAAGCTTAAGCCATTGTTTTTATGACATGTGTCCATATTGTACACATTTAGTTGCATGTTAGTTGCACACACAACCATATGGCCCAAAAATTATACAATACCAAATTTGTAGTTGCAAACATGACTAAGATAATTACAAATGATAACCAGTTGCATGCCAGTTGCATAGTGACTGGTTGCAAATGACAAGATTTTTAGTAATGAGTGCTTTGCAATAGTTTTTTTATGTAAATGTGTGTAAAGGGTTATTCATATTTCAATGAAATTTTTTTGAGGGTTTCTGTTTTCAGAAAGATGTCAACAATTAGAGGCTTCTTATGAACTTGAACTTGAGTGGCAGTGGAGTTCACTTTGTAAGCATTTTAAATAGACCAAACGTTTCATCTCACCTCCTACAATTGAAAGGCAACAAGGTATTTTTCAAAACTATTAAGTTAGAACCTTCAAGAAGGGAAAGATTTTCATGCATATTTGTAAGTTGAGTTTGTTTATTAGTAATTCAAGTTGTTGTAAATCCTATAGAAAGAAAAAACTAGGTCATTTTTGTTGTTTTTTTTTAATCAATAACTCAATTCTAGCCCATAAAAAAATTACTTCCATTTTTGTTGTTGTTTTTTGTTTGTGAAGTTTACAATAGATGCAATCTTGATGTTTACAAGTGTTTTTGTTTGTTTAATATTATAGAGCATGTACATAGCTAAGAGTAAGAGCTATAGTTAGACAATAGTTGTTTTGGGCTCTTTGTTATGCACATTTGTCCTAGGCCTTTTGTTGATGGAATCTGATTATTGTGTAAGCAATTTATAAGAACATCATGAACATTTTAAAAATAGTGCAAGGGTGAGAGCATTACCATTGAATTAGACCATATGTGTATGCATGTTAGGTGTGTAGATTTGATTCAATTATAGTTCATCCAGTTTAGCAGATTCGTACATTTTCCATTCCCCACATTCTTCCAAGAACTACAATAAACTTGAGCTTTCTCTTATTGTAGTAACAATAACATTAACTTTTTTTTTGGATGCAATTGTATTGCCTTCCTTATTTTATAATGCATCACTTTTATTCAAGAGGGTTTGCACTTGTTTTTCCTTCCCAACACAACTACTATTGCATAATTAAAAATTCTTTTGCTAGAGTACACCAAGTTTTTTCTTGATGTTGTTGTTGGAAGACCAAGTTACAACAATAGGACCTTGTTATGTATTTCTTTTTGTAACAACAACCCCTAATTCAATTGTTTTGTGTTTTTTTCCTTAAAACTTGCAGCAATCTTGAGTTGTAACTACATAAACAATAATTTTTTTGTTGTAGTAGTAGAAGCATTAAGGTTTTAGGTTTTAGGTTTTTGGGGTACTAGATTTGTGCATTTTGTTTTTAGGGTACTGCATTTGTGCATTTTGTGTTAAGTGTTTTGTAGATCCATTTAGATTTGTAGTTTTTTTAAAAGTTTTTTTCTCAAACCCAAGCATAAGGTCAAGAAGTATGGATGAAAATTATGAATAGGAAGGCTTAGAGAATGAAAAGACCCTTATGGATAGTACGCTTGGAGAGTCAAAGAGCAAGAACAAAAACACCATGTTAAAGCTAAAAGCAAAAATGGAAAGGTTGAAGAAACCCCCTTCACCAAGGGATTTTCAATACTTTGTGAAGATAGGGTTGAATGGGACAAGGATTAATCCCATAGACTTAAAGTTGGACATGAGGTCTCAAATGAGAAACTTGTTGAAATATTTGGCAAAACAACATCACATTGAGGTTTTCGACACACAGAGTGTCATGATCGTGCCATCAAAACTAAAGTGGAGCACATTTGGCCTTTGTGCTATGGAAAGGTAGAAATGCCAAGTTCTAAACTTATTGCAAAGGAATTTGCATTAGGGATTGTACTAGTAAATAAATTTGGCAAAAATGTTAGTTGGGCAACATTTGCTGAAGATACCAACATTAATCAATGCTTTAAGTTCTTTAAGCAATTGGAGAAAATGTAAAATCAAAGGAATCAAATGAAGGGGTTGAGTGGTGGTTCAATGAAGTGTGAACCCCATCTTGAAGGAGAATTTGACTCAAAAGCAATCAAATGTGAGATAATATAAGCACTACAAAGTCTTGAACAATTATTGTTGAGCAAGGAATGGAATTTGAAGTTGGGCTTTGAGGTGGCTCAATTATTGCAAGTGGCCTCAATGGAGTTAGAATCCTCTAAGTTGCAAGTTGAATGTGCCCAAAAAGAGAAGCAAAAACTCTTAAACCAAACTTGGAGAGTGCACATGTTGATGGAGTTTGTGTAAGCAAGTTTGTTTGGACAAATGGAAAAAACACGCCAATTGGAAAGTGAAGGACACCAATGATATTCAAATTACAACTCTAGGCATGTTGGTGAGGGGTCCTCAATTAAACCTAAGGAATCTTCTAAACCTCTACAATTTGGTATTGTTTTCACACTTACACCCATAAAGAGAATTCAAGAAGAGTTGAAGTTGGAATCTGATGCCTTGATTGTTTAGAGGACTCAAGAAAATTGTTTCAAGAATATGAGCACAAAACATGAAGCTCAATACAAAAAACTCATAGCAGAATTTGATTTGAAGGAGATTGAACTAAAAAATATTGAACAAAGGTGGGCTTCTTGTGACCTACAATTTTTTTTGTGGAGAGAGTAGCATTTTGCTCTCATGAAGAAAGGTACGGGCTTAGCTTTCCACCTACATCCCATGTGCAATCTCAAAGCCAAATTTAAATAAGTGCCAAGTTTTTTGAAAATGACACCTTGTGTCATTTGTTTATGTGGATTTTAGCACAATGATATGATCATTTTTGTTTGTAGGCATATGTATCATCCTTGGTGTGCTTTGATGCACTTCAAATAGAATAATCAAGGTGTTGACATGCATTGTAAAACCATGACCTCTCTTAAATGGTGTAAAAGCTTTGGAATTAGATAATTTGATAAGGAGATGGTTGAAAAGGAGTTGTTTGAAGGTTGTGAGGAGGATTGCTTGCATTAGCTCAACGTGTAGATGTAAGCAACATTGGCACCTTGCCCAAATGTTGGTACGTTCTCTATTATTTTGTATTCATTTTGATTCTACACATTAATGTTGTAGATATAATACAATCTTTTACATATGTGGTAATAATCTAATTGCCTAAGACTATTGTTGGATTCAATGTATTGAAGTTACTTTTGGTTTTGTAATAAGAAGCAAAACACATTGGCCATGAATTATGAAAGCCTCCAATTTGAAAAACATTTTATATACTCTTTTGAAGATGTTGATACTTACCATACAAGAAAGACCTTTGAAGAAGGTCTTGAAGAAATAGTTTTGATTATGTTCGATTTGTTACCAATTTGTGTAGACTAAATAATGTATAGCCTGCTTATGTATGGGCATATATGTCTTTTAGCTATGCCCAAGCCTATATTGTATCAGCATTGTGGGTTGCACCACATTCTCTTGTTGCAGAACTTATTTGCTCTTTTTGATTGAGAATATTTGTTTCTAATTGTCTGATCAATTTGATTTTGAAGGTGTGATCAAAGTTTGATTGTGATTTTGATTTGTAATAAACTGTGTAGTAATGTTTTGTTTAGCAGCAGGACTTGGCAAATTGTCACCTAGACATTTCAAGTGGGCGAGAAGTAATGCCCATACCTTGGGTTAATGATGTAACAATTGCCTCATTACCTATAAACTTTGTGTACATCATGAAGTGCAGAGTTCATTGTATTTCACAGTTAAAACAAACCATATATTACAATCTATTGAACTCAACACAAATTGTGAAAACCATAACAACATGGCTCCTGCACCAAACACCATTCATCAAACATCTTCTATTCAATGATGTCATAAAAAAAGGTAAAAATATTATATATAATCCTAATATTTCAAATAATGCTCATGATTAATCGCATGATTTACATTCCGAATTACAACACTACACCAAACACCATTCAAGGAATGGATGCTAAAATGTAATCATTCTTCAAATACAAAAAAAAATCCTCAATTTATTTTCCCATCCATTATTCAATTCATCATCATCAAAAGGTTTCCAAAAATATCAATTTCCTTTTCCATTATTTTGAATCTTTCTATTGGCAGGGCTTGCGTGTCACTTGATGCCACATTCAT
>Ga0209611_10000566_pt1 | contig 56686 bp, 45 predicted proteins | sample S1TSphgellanicum_3_FD_187693 | JGI IMG/M metagenome (GOLD analysis project Ga0209611, IMG submission 187693) | Host-associated microbial communities from peat moss isolated from Minnesota, USA - S1T2_Fc - Sphagnum magellanicum MG (SPAdes) (version 2) | ecosystem: Host-associated > Plants > Peat...
AGAAAGAAAGAGAAAGAGAAAGAGAGTGTGCGTCAAATGAAGAAGGTTTACTCTTGAGGACGTTCACAAATGTCGTTTTGAGAGAGAGAGAGAGAGAGAGAGAGAGAGAGAGAGAGAGAGAGAGAGGTGAGGCTCTGGCGATTGCAGCAGCAGGAGAAGCTCTTGAAATTTCCGAGGAACCTCCTTCAGGCGAACCTGGGAAGGCTTCCGCTGCTACACGTGCTCATCGTCTTCGGGAAGCTGGTGGCGGTCGAATAAGGCTATAATCTCCCGGAAAACTAGGGATTTCATCACGCAAAAGAACGCGATAGGGTTAAGACTGGATGTTGGAGGTGGAGGAGCAGACAGGAACCTGAAAGAGAATCATAGGGCTGCAGGAAGGCGGCTGAGATTCTGAGCTTTGCAGCAGCAGAGATTCGGCGTTGCAGAATTTGGAGACGAGATCAATGGCCACAAGTTGGGAAGAATAATTAGCGTTGTCGAAAAACAACGGAGTTTTGAGAATCATGGCGACATGCAGTTCCATAGTTTGGTTCAGAAGAGATCTCCGGCTGGAGGATAATCCGGCTCTAATTGCCGCTACCAGATCAGGATCCGTCATCCCTGTCTTCATATGGTGTCCAGCGGAGGACGGACAGTTCCATCCGGGCCGAGTCTCAAGATGGTGGCTGAAGCAAAGCTTGATGCATCTAGACACTTCCCTCAGGAGATTAGGCTCTCCTTTGATTATGAGGAAGGCGCACAATACACTGAGCATGCTTCTAGAGATTGTGGAAGCAACTGGAGCTACTCAGGTGTTCTTCAATCATCTCTATGGTGAGTGAGTTCATGAGTCATCATCCTCCAGCTGCCTGCTGTCCCTCTCTTCTCTCTCTCTCTCTCTCTCTCTCTCTCTCTCTCTCTCTCTCTCTCTCTATCTGATTTACAAAACTGAAGAACTCTCATGGAGATCTTCTAGACATGGAGATCTCATGTCTAGAAGAAAACAAAGGATGTTGTTGCTTCTTTGTTAGCACTTCTTCTGACCTCAACTCTGTGTACATGGGTTTTTGCTGGGGGATTCCAACCACGTGGAATTTCTTCTCCACATGGATATATACATGTTGTTGAGATTGTCTGCACTTTCATTTTATGTGGATATATTTGTTCCTCGGGATTCCAACTGTGTTGGTCCCAGCTGGACTTGATAAAATTATCTCAAAGATAATTGAGGTAAGTGCAGAATTGTGCTGCAGTGGTCTTGGGGAAGCTCAATCTTCATGGGTGATCATAATTGAGAGAAATCTCTACCTTTGGTTTGGTTGCAGATCCTGTGTCACTTGTCAGGGATCATAGTGTAAAGCAAGGATTGGCTGAGCAGGGTATTTCTGTTCACACCTTCAATGGAGATTTACTCCATGAGCCTTGGGAAGTGTATGATGACAATGGACAAGCATTTACAGTATTCAATGCTTACTGGCAGAAGTGTCTTAATTTACCGCATGAGCCTGAAGCCCCAGTTCTACCGCCAAGGCGATTGACAGGACCCATAGGTAAGCCCTTTGGGAGAATGTCTGGTTTGTTTGGGTCATGTTCTCCCTGCACGAAGTAAGGCTGTGTTTGCCATCCCCAAGTCCTGCCTTTTCTTCTGAATTCATCTTTTTTGCATTGCTGTGATCATCAATATGCTCTATAATGCATGTTCATCTGTGTTACAGTTTCTAATGCACACTTTAGCATTTGATTGTTCAATACCGTCCTATCTTCAAAGGAGTTGAGAGCTCCTGATGATAGGAATATAATCATTGAATGGTGTTGAAAGTAGAGCAGGCATAGTGAATGGCTGGACTGACAAAACCTCATTTTTTCCAGGCAAGATCTTGAGTTGCTCAGCTGAGGAGTTGGGTCTCGAAGACTCGTCTGAGAAGAGTAGCAACGCCCTTTTAGCTCGGGCATGGTGTCCTGGGTGGAGTTATGCCAACAAGTCACTGGAAGCATTTCTTCAGGGCTCTTTGCTCGAGTATGCAACCAATCGGCAGAAGGTAGATGGTGTGACCACATCACTCCTATCACCTCACCTGCATTTTGGGGAGTTGAGTGTGCGGAAGCTTTTTTATGAGGTGCGCACAAAGCAAGTCACATGGACCAGGGAGGCTAATGCTGTGGGAGAGCAGAATGTGACCTTGTTTTTAAGGTCAATTGGCTTTCGAGAATACTCCAGATATTTGAGTTTCCACTTCCCTTTCACACATGAGAGATCGCTGCTTGCCAACTTGAAGTCATTTCCATGGCGCGTGGACGAGGCCTATTTCAAGGCATGGAGACAAGGACGTACAGGGTACCCATTGGTGGATGCTGGAATGCGAGAGCTTTGGGCCACTGGGTGGTTGCACAACCGAATACGAATTGTAGTTTCAAGCTTTTTTGTGAAGTTTTTGCAGCTGCCTTGGAGGTGGGGAATGAAATACTTCTGGGACACCCTTTTGGATGCGGACTTGGAGTGTGATGTCCTTGGTTGGCAATATATATCTGGTAGTTTGCCAGATGGTCATGAACTGGACCGAATGGATAATCCGCAGGTATTGTTGTTGCCAGTGTGTGATAATTGTGAGGGAGTCATTGTAGGAGTGGTTGCAGTTAGGGTACAAGGATGTTTTGTTCAATCTAACTTGTCTGATTCAGTTTCATTACCTTCTGTTATTATTTCTGCCAGCCTACTGACATGGCTACATAATGGTGCATCAGGTTGAAGGATATAGGTTTGACCCAGATGGTGAATATGTGCGACGATGGTTGCCAGAGCTCTCTAGATTACCAACTGAGTGGATACACCACCCATGGGATGCTCCTCTGACTGCACTTCGAGCTGCTGGGGTTGAGTTAGGAACAAATTATCCCAGACCTATTGTGGAAATGGGGGTTGCCAGAGAGAGGCTTCAAGCTTCACTTGCAGAGATGTGGGAACGAGAGGCAGCCTCAAAAGCCATCCTTGCAAATGGTCTGGAAGAAGGACTTGGGGAAACCACTGAAGTTCCAGGAACAGGAGGCCCTTTCCATGAAAGAATGGATGTACACACAGTGGTTGTTAGACAGTTGCCTGCTCATTCAGGTAGCTTCCTGAGAGACAGGCTTGTGCCAGTTCTACCTACAACATCTCAACTGCAGGCTGCTGCATCCATCCTGCACCGAAGTATGCCTATTGAAGAGGACATTGAGGAAGCCATTGCTGCATTGCCACCATCTGTTCCATCTGCTTCAGCACGCTTGTCTATGGCTGGGCATTCACGTCCTCTTGAAGGTCATGTCCAAGGTTTTGCAGACAGATCCCAGTCTGGTCAGGCTGCAGCACCAATTCTTGATTTGGATTTCAATTCCACAGCTGAATCTCGAGTTCGTGAGAGTGCGGAAAGTGATGGCAGGGCAGTTCCAGTCTGGTCACCATCTGTTCTAAGTCATGCACAACTGCAAGCATCTGCGGAATGTGTTGTGCCAGAGATTGCAAATGTGCGGCGGGGAAGCTTTTCTCGAAGACTAACACAGTCTATGCTGAGGGCAAACCAAGAGGTAATAGTTCCCACAAGGTTGGACAATCTATGAATTCTGTAAGTAAATTCAAATGTTGTTAAAGTATGGAGCTGGTCATATACAAAACTTTTGTCCTTTGCGGAGTGCACATGTCCCTTGCTTGGTTGGAGTCCATTGTTCTCTGTCTATTGCTCAGCTGGTCTGATCAGTTATGATTGGTTTTCAATTGTACTCAATTTTCATTTCTAGTCTGCTGCTTCGATTGCCGGGCTTCTGACTTGTAGATTCATTTTCATCTTGCTTCATTTCTGATGATTTTTTGCCTGCATTTTGATAAGTGTAGGAGTGATGTTCATGGATTGCTTTGAGTGGTGTGTTTGAGGGTTGTCTTTGATTGCCACAGATGGGGGCACTGTGCTTGTGAATGATGCAGACAAGTTCACTCTCAGCTTAGATTATGCAAAGATGCGAGGTGGAGCTGGATTGAGAGGATGAAAATCACTACAACTTGGTGACCTGGCTACTTGCTGGACTTGTTTCTCCTACTTAGGGGTGATCTTCTCTCTTGTGGCATCATTGCCACCTGCTGAATTGGGCTGCGCTGTGTTGTGCTTGGGTGATGTTGAGCATGACTTCTTCAGACAGAAGCAGGAGGCCAAGTGGAAACGTGCCTGAAAGCAGCATGTGAGGCAGAATTGCTGATATGGCTGAATTGTGACATACTTTTGAGGTCATCTTCTTCTCCATGCCCTGGTCCATCTAAAGTCACATAGTGGAACAAGAAGAGAAGGAGAGGCAATGTGTAGGTGAGGTCTGTGATTGAGAGACCATTATAGATGATGCCACTGGTCCCTGATTTCACTTCTGGAGGATGTGAGTGATATTTGCTTCAATAGCACCTGCAATAAGAATTCTGATTGCATACTAGTCAGTCAGCTGTGATAGATTTAATGAAGTTTGTGGTTAGGATTCTGTAACTGACAAGTCCCAGTCTTGGTTGAAACTGTTTGAGATGTGAGTATCCTTTGGAGATTTCCAGGAAAAAAAAGCTGTTAACAATCCTTTCTGTGAACCAAAGACCTCACAAAATGTGACTAGTGACATAATTGCAAGATGATTGTTGAGTGGCAGAGGAGTTTTAATGTAGTATCAGAGTACACTGCATAGTAACTTTTAGTGACACATAGATTGCAATGGAGCAATCTGGTTGTATATGTTCTTTGTTATGTGCTGGAGATAGGGATAAGTGGAAAGGTGTAGAGCCTGAACCTGATGCCCAAGGGTTCTCTCAGTGCTGTTTCTAGTTGTCAAAATTGATTGTTTTCATTGATGACTATCTGTCACTGTGAAATTTTAAATATTAGCATGTCAAGATCCATGATCACCTTGTGATGCTTGGGCTGTATATATATTGGAATCTTAATTGGAGTGGTGTTTCCTTTTCTGTTTGCAAATGGCGCTGAACATACTTAGAAAATGTTAAACTATTCAGGGAATGACAGTACAGTGGTTTTTCTTTTCATTTGTCAAAGCACATGCTGTTCTGAGCTGCTGTTAGTTAGTATATACAATGGAGTGCAGACCATGTCCTCAATGTGTTGCATTTTCATTTTTTTTTTCCTATGGTGTCACCTGACACCATAGGTTCATGTTATGGGCATGAAGGTTTTGAACATTATCATTCTGCTCTAGGGTTGTCAGGCCAGAACACAACAATAACTTCAATCCATACAGAGAGAAATAGGTATGTGAAAGTGGATGTGTAAGGGAGAGCATGGATTACAGAGGCTTTCACAAGGCAAAGCTTGATGCTTGCTGGCTGCTCTGAATATTTGGATGTTGTAGGTTGGCAGGTCTGGGGCATAGAGAGTGACAAGGAGTGAGTGACTAACATGAGGGGATTAGATCAAAGACCACTGAATGAATTCCAGGATCCAACTTTGTACACTAGATAGCCTCTTGTGTTATAGAGATTTGGGTTACACCAACGCGACATTCATTAGTTAGCTGAGGGGGATTGCTATCTCCCAAAGCACCCTTTAATCTTACAACTGACAGCAAGTTTTGTTATGTTACTCAAATTTGGAGTTAGCTTTTGCAAGAATGATATCATTTGGGTCTGCTTTGTCTGAAAGGAAAATTTTCCCTCACTATTTGCTATGTTGAGAAGTGAGAAGAAAGAACTGAGATGTCGAGCCCATCATTTCATAGTTGACCAGCTGCCTCATTATGATTAGATTGGTTTGATGGTGTGTCAAAAGTATTTGAAATTTTAAGAAATGAGTATTGCAGCAAAGAAAACCTATAATGACAGTTGCAGCAATGTGATGATCAGCTCCTGAACTTCTTATTTGCATGCTCCAACCTTCCTGTTTGCACCACATCAATCACCAATCTTTGTAATACCTGTGTGAGGAAAATGGATTGAAATGAATGTAGATGGTTTCTCAAGCAAAAAAAACAAAACAAAAGCATTTGAGGAACAAGCATTTCAAACATGGAAACAAAAACAAATCAAAACTGGATCTTGTTGGTTTTGCTCCATGCATATGTGAGATTTCTACAAGCATGTTTTTGTGGATTTTCAGGAGCAAGTTCTCATGGATTTCTAGGAGCAAGTTTTGTGGATTTCTAGGAGCAAGTCTTATCGTAGTGTAGCTACAAGAAAACTATGATCTATGGCAAAGTGAATGACATTATACCAGTAATACTCTCATGTGTTGCTGAATCCAATCTACCCAAACATGGCAAATGAATGATAACTGTTTTAAGAATTCAAAGTGGATGATGATGCACATAACTAACCAAAGGGTTTCATGCTTCAGCTCTTCTTCTTCATGGGGGAGGAGGAGAGAGATGATGCAAAATTGCACTCACAATCTAGATTTCACTTTGTCTCCTGAACTATACCTATGTTCCTTTGTCAACAACAGCAATCTGAAAAAAGTCCGGTGCAAGGTTAGTCAATATCCAGATTGTGTACAATAATAATTGAAACGTGTGTTGAAATAGCAAGCATTTGCTTCTTCTTTTTGCTGATGCTCAATTGCGGGTCTCGAGCATCCTAAATCGATTTGCACAAAATAGTTCTCAATTTGAACACTCCAAATTGATGCTATGTCAATGGATTTCTGGTGTTGGAAAAAAGACATACACAAAATTGCCTCCCAATTGCTTTGGTGTTTAATCATGTTATTTTTCTGTGCACATATTTGCACCAAAACCTTGAGCATTTATAACAAATACAATATGAGTATTACGAAGGTTGTTGATTTTTGTAAAATGAGAAATGCCCCATGCATGAGAAGTGCAGCATTGTTGTGGGTGATCTGTTGTAGAATTGGACATCAAGTCTAAACAGTTGATATGTTGTGAGATGGACAAGTTGAGGGACAAATTCTCTTCATTGGATTTTGTTCACTGTTTTTTTTTTCTTTGGTCAATCGTCAAAAGAAGCAATGAATGTCTGATGTATAGAGTGATGAGTTATGTAATCCTATGTTGAAGCTCACCATGACAGGAGCTTAAAAAAAACCATGATGGCTGTTCAAACTATACTTCCTAATTGGACTACAACATTGGCTGAGCATGCTTCCATTGTTGCTGAGCGCAACCTCTCTCCTTTTTTCCTTGAAGAAGCTTCAGCAGACTCCATGTGCGCTTTTTTTAACTCTCTCTTTTCATAGATCTTTTATTGTTCTGATGATTGTTTCTTCTTTCCTTCTGGTGTATTTCTTCTTCTTCTTCTTCTTCTTCTTCCTGATTCTTCAGTCCTTATCTGGGAGTTTTTTCTTTGATTTACAAGAAAGGAAAAGTTTTTTCAACTGCAGTTCCAGTTTCCTTAATTGTGAGTATGGAGATTTCTTGATACTCATGAGATTTCTTTTCTGCATTAATTGACATCTGCTCAGCTGGCCAAGAAAAAAACCCAAGAAGAATAACCGAGAGTGGAGCTCAACTTTGAAAACCAACCATCTGTGAAAACAAAATTAGAAATGCTGATCTCCAATTCTCAAGAGATTCGCCAAGCTCTCTATTCTGCACATAACCCTTCCTGGAGAATTCTTGAGCACTTGAATGTAATGTACTTGGGTACAACATTAGGATCGGATTTTTGGGGGGATCTCTTGAGGAATGTCTTGACATAATTCTTTCTTGGTAAAAGGGTTCTTGTAACACTAAACTTTCATTCCTCATTCCAGAAAAGAAGAATTGCAAAAGCTGTCTCATGTAAAGCTGGATAGGGAATATTTAACTGGTCTGGAGCCTGATCTTTTTCATTATCTTCCCAATTTAACCCATCTGTATCTGCAACAGGTGCAACTCTCCCCCCTTGCTTGCTTGCTTGAGGTAAGCATATGCAAGTTGTAGTGTTGGAATTGATCCCCTTAAAAAGCTTGACAACAACACATTATTCTAAAGTTTCCAAGAAAAAAAAAAATTTTAAATGCAAACTTTGGTTCACAAAGAATTACACGATCAGATTTTTTTCGTTGCACTTTGTTGCAGAATCTCTTAAGTACTTTCAAAGCTTTGGAAGGAGCCAAACAATTGAGGTTTTTGACAGTAACTGGAAACCAAATCTCAACTCTCAACGGATTGCAATCTCTTCAGAACCTTATCTCACTTGATGCTTCAAACAACTCTATTGATCACATCAATGTAGGCAAGTCTTTTTACACCATTTCTGGCTTTTGTGTAAAGTGGGTTGTGTCTAAATGCAAAACGAATGCTGTGAAAATGTACAATTGTCATGGATTTTCTGAAGCTCCATTTGGGCAGATTGATATACAGATCCACGTTCTACACACCTTTAGGAAACATGGGCCATAAATTTCCAATTCATGATCACACATAAAATCTTCCTTTTGTCAACTCCATCACATCCATATCATTCTCTAATGAAAATATTCTTTTCTCTGGGTACTGAATTTTTTTCCTCATCAAGTTGCTTCTAACAAAGAGAACTTGTACTCCGGATATACTATTCACAAACAGAAACAGAGATCCCATACTCATTGAGTTTTCTGAATATTGCGGAAAATCCTTGTTGGGAATTGGCAAATGAGCTTCATCATAAGTTGTTGAGCCTCCCTCATCTCAAGGAGTTGAATGGGGTGAGTCTTTTTGAGGAGGAGGAGGAGGAGGAAGATGATGAAAACAGAGAAACTGGGTATCAAGAGGACGTTGATGATGTCTCTGATGAGGACCCAGAAATGGTTCTCAAAGAGGTCATAAAGACCAGGTCCTTCAACTCAATTACATTGTCCAATAAGATCAATCTAGACCAGTTTTTTTCTTTTTCTTTTTCTTCTTTTTTCCCCAGTTTTCTAATGTAGCATTGTTACCCATCATCCAAAGAAAGATTTTGCATTAATTGGTGACTTCTTTGTGGAAAATCGTCCAAACTGTAGAAAACTGACCAAAAAAAAACTACCCCAAAACTAGAATTTGTGTTGAGATGTGGCAAAATGTCTTTTCCTCAAAAATCTGGTGAATTCTTTTTCTTTGCAACAAGGGAATTTGCAACAGAATACTCATGTCTAATTTGGTCGTGTGGGGCTGCTTAACCCATCTCCAGCATATTGATGAGATTGAACAAGGAGGAGGAGGATGAAGGAGGCAGTGAGGCTCAGACTCCAGACAATAAAAAGTTTCCTGAAAATCTAAATGATTCTTCAAATTCTCCAGAACAAGCACTTGAGACTGCACTAGAAAATCTCTCACACATGAGAAATGGAAACAAGCTTGAACAAGAGATTGATGGTGGAAACTGTAAACATGATAGTGAAATTGGAGATTTAAACCCAGACAATGAACTCAAGCAATTTGCAAATCTGTATGTTGATGATGGACTAGCACCCAACTCAGGTAATGAAATACTGGATTCATACATTTTTATCAAGATTATTACTTTACAATCATGTATATCCACCATAGACACATGCATAGTTTTCTTCAATTTTTTTCTTATTCTTTTGTGTCTAGATTAGCAGAAAAAGACTAATTACGGTTGGCAATTTGTTCTATAATAGGGATTCTATGTGATGAAGATGGTGTGCACATGTCAATTCTCATATGATTTCTACATTTTGCCCATTGCCAGGTTCTGCACTAAAATCCATTCTAGCACATGCTTGTGAGAAGCTAAACCATGATTTTAATAGCATTCTTCATCGTTCTAAGCTCCGTGTAATTGAGGTACTCAGCCTCTTCCTTGTTCTAAACTCCTGTGTGAAACATCTGCATACATTGTCCTTCTTGGAGGTTTAGGGTATGTGGAAATCACAAAAGATCACTCAAAAGCAATGTATGAAAGATGAATGTGCAAAGTGTTATTGTACAAAATTACGAGAACCAAGATGCTGCAATTCTGATTTCATGACAATTTCAATGTGTATAGGATAAGAAGGTACTCAAACACACGAAGATGGAGATTGATCTGATAAGTAAGCATGGTGAGCTAAGAAGCCAAGCTATTTCGGAAGGCCAACTTGCCTTGTGAACTTATGCCATAGTAAGCTTTGGGGGACTTCCAAATCACTCAAGAGACAAAAAGGGGTTTTATGAAGAATCAATGTGAGAATGAGTTGGGATTTCTGCCTTGACAGCTAAGTGTTGTGTGAATGCAGATTGAAGATGGTTGACAGTAGTTTCATGAAGTAGTAGAACTGCAAATTTCAAGTCTTTGGCGGTAAAAAATGGCATGTGATGCAAGGAATAGACCACAGATATTGCAACACATTTGTGAGTCGCTCACGATCACAATCTTTGAAACATTATGGGTACCATGTAGTGCAAGGTTCGTGGCTCTAGGTTCCACTGCACGCAACACAGGAGCATTGTATATTTATGAATTGGAAGGAAACAAGTTGAAGAAACTGAAGGAAGTTGAGAAGCACAACAGCTTCAAATGTGGTACATTTGCAGCATCCAGTTTGGTAGAAAGGCACCTAGCTACTGGAGACTTCAAAGGAACTTTGTTTGTTTGGGACTTGGAAAGGCTAAGTTTGCCGATCTGGCATGTGAAGAAAGCTCATGATACAATTGTAAATGCAATGGATGGTTGCGGGGGATTGAATATTGGTTATGGTGCACCTGAGATTGTAACAGGAGGAAGAGATGGGCGAGTTCGAATTTGGGATCAACGACAAAAAGATGATCCAGTAGTTAGTTTTGATCCTAAGAAAGGTGATGTTGCAAGAGATTGTTGGACAGTCGCATTTGGGAATTCATACAATGATGAAGAGCGTTGTGTACTAGCAGGTTATGACAATGGCGATGTCAAACTTTTTGATCTTAGAGTTGGCAAAGTTCGGTGGCAAACAACACTTCCAAATGGGATTTGTGGCATAGACTTTGATCGCAAGGACATTAAGATGAACAAATTTGTGTGCACCACATTAGAATCCAAGCTCCATTTATACAACCTTCGTGTATATCATCCCGACAAGGGCTACACAAGCTTGGAAGAGAAGCTAAAACATGGAACAACCGTTTGGGGAGTGAAGCATCTTCCCCAAAACAGAGAAGTTTTTGTGACATTAGGGGGAGATGGGTCCTTGTCCCTCTACAAGTATTCATACCCTGACCAGCAAAGTATGAAAGATGGGGAGAATCGAGAATATGGAATTGTGGGGAAAGTGGAGCTCTTGAATCACCAAACACTTGCCACACAACCCATCTCTTGCCTCAATTGGAGCCCGGACAAAACAGGCCTTGCTGTTTGTGCCTCTTTTGATCAATGTCTCCGAACAATTGTTGTCACTAAGTTGCAAAAACTATGAAAACTCAACCAAGCCCACATTCCTCAAGTAGACTAAGGACAAAACAAGTTTTAGCTCTACCAATTGGTTATTGGCTACCAAGTCTTTGATTGTTGGCATAGCTACCCTCAACACCATTCAATTGATGTTGAAATTTGGACAAAACCATTAGCATGTTGTAGTGTTTTTTAGACAATCTTGATGGACAATCTCGAGAATTTGCATACACATGTTGACTAAAGATTTCCATTTTCTAAACAATCCTTTAATCACCGTCCCTATCCAAAAGAGCCTAAACCCTAAATGAAATTTTTTTCCATAAGGAGAGTGGTAGCTAGCACAAATTTTGCCCACAAATTTTTGGGCAACACTACTTGGAATGCAATTTCTTTCAATTCCCAAGGAGTAGAATGGTTGCACAAACTAGAGAAGTTCAAAAGGTATAAAGCTAGTAATACTATTGTTCAAAATAATGAGTGCAATTAACAGAAATAGCATGCATAACACAAGAAAGAAAAACAATAACTTTATCATGCTCATTCAAAAAAAAGTCAAGGTACAACCAAATGCATTGCAAAATGTGGGAATGCATATAAGTCATCGGAGGAATTTTGCTATGAAGACTACTAGCTCATTAGACAAACGATGAGACTAGAATATATATATATATATAGAGAGAGAGAGAGAGAGATGCAAGTACTAGAATTCTTGTGAACTTTGACAAATGATTGATCAACTCTAGATCATATCCAAGTCCTTCAAACTTGATCACGTTGCAAAGTCAATCATACTACATGGATTCAATAAAATTTCTTAAATGCGTTTCATTTCAAATTGCCGTATATATAAAGCTTGATCATCAAAGTGCCTAATTTCATAACAATGTCTATCAAAGCCTAGTAGCCGTAACTTGAATGGATCAATCTTTGTTGTCAAATTGTTGGATTTATCTCCAGTTTCAGGTAGCTACTAGCTATACCATCACAATGTATAATTAATTATGCTCTTGCATGTCGTCCATAATGTGGTCCAAATCAAGCTTGTAGCTCCAAGTCATGCCATCGTTGTAATTGAATCCTCATTAGCATACTCAATATTGATTTCTTCTTGTAATTAAGTTGCCAACTGCAATTTCAACTATAGCATTCGATCTCTGCCGTATGCATGAAAATTGCCACTCTTGTAACTTGGTTGCTTTGGAGGAAAACTCATGTACCCCAAGCAAACTATGTTGCTAACAAATTTTAATTAAGAAAGAATTTAATTAAGGTTGATGTAAAATGAACACATAGAATCCCGCCCCCCATGGGACAATTTTGGATTTTCATAACATTTATTATGTTATAACTATGGTGTATTGTTATGTTCTTACAATTAAAATATTTAGATAATAGAAAAAATATACATCCAATTTTACATATTGAATGTTGTTTAAAAGTCCTTGTGAGTCCTTAATGAAATGAGGGGCAATTGTTCATATTATAATTTTTATGAATGAATGCAAACCAATCCATAATCATGCAATTGATCTTCAAAAAGCATTTAGAACAAAAACATGTTTCCTTCTATGCAAGTAGATGTTCATTGGTGCACTTAATAATAAAAAAATCATATCAAATCTTCAATGGGTTGAAATTTTGAACCAAAGGATTACACAAGATAAAAGACTTTTCTTTTTACCATTTGGCAAGTCTATATCATTGGGCTAGAACTTTTAGTTCGATTGTGGTCACATGTGTAAGAAATAATCATGCAATAAAACATGGTTAGTTGTTCATAAAAGTGTGTCTAAACATTTTTTTCATTTCTACTTATAAACCAAAATTCCAATGCAAAATAATGTAGGCATGTTGAAAAGTCGCCACCACACGAAATATCTTAACTTGGACTTTTTATTTTCATTTAAATTTTTTTACATGTAAATGTTATCTTTAAATTTTATAAAAAAATCATGGTGTCGATTTCTTTGTTTTGGAACCCTAATGATGAATGAACCCTTTGATAAAACTTGTCAATTTCAAGTTCAACCTAGGTTCTAAGCTTTAAGGTTTTATGGTGAGAAGATGAAAAAATTTTAATTCAAAAATTCATCATTAAATGTTATGGTTATTACAAGAAATAAAAAATAAAAAATTGCCTTGGTCTCATTACACTAACATCTACATTGACCTCACGAAAAGTCCTTAAGAAAAGTTTCCACCTCTTTTCACAAGCATAATGCTGTAAGTGCAATAGTTCATGGTTTAACATTGTGCATAACTAAAGGATATCTATTGTCATTCCCTTGCTTTTGCATCAAAAAATCACTTAGCAACTCCCAAGCCCTTTTTAGGTCCCTCTTCCCCCTCACGACCCAATGTTTGAATATTGATGAAAGAACCCAACGTTTTGTGTCCGACAAATATCCTTATTTTCATTTAGTTATGGCAATTCGAAAAACTTCCTCATCCATATACACTATGCCTACATGGTCAACCTTCTTGGCCAAGCTGACCTTCTATAGGCCTAGACCTAAACCTAAAACCCTAGACTTGACCTACACCTAGAACTTGAACCGTAACAAGTACACCTTCAAGACTATTGGTCTAGTTCTTGTGACAAGTTTTCACCCCCTTGAGCCATTGGGTTGGTTCTTTAGATGGGTGGTCACCCCCTAAAACCATCAAGTCTATTCATGTGGCAAGTTTTTGCCCCACTTAGAATTACCCTATTGGGTTTTAAGATTTGATATTAAATAGAATTGTTTACAAACACGACACCTTCCATCGGCAACCTTAGCCTATACATAATAATCGTTGGGAAAAAAAAAAGACAAACTTTATATACATCACTTTTATAATAGAAAAATTACAATCTAACACCCTTGAATAGTTGGAAAGAATTTTTTTCATTTTGAGTGATCGCATAACTTTGATAACAAATTTTGATACCCTTAATTTGATGGGCTTGTAAGTAGAAGGTTGATTTAGTTGAAGATGTGAACAATGTTGATGAAGTGAAAGTGATTATGTGTGATAAAAAAACATCATGCATGAAGCGCTCAAATTTAATTCAAGAAATACATCAACAAATATTTCAATATTAAATCATATTTCACGTGAGAAAAAACATTTTTAATAACCACAAAATCATTACAAATAAAAATCATTTGCTATTTTATTTTTATGGGAAAAAAATACAAAGAAAAAAATGGGGCTTTTGGGTTCCAAAATCAAAACAAACAAGGTGTAGATTATAACCCGACTAAGTGAACGACCAAGTTGTCACACCCAAGCTTTCAATGTCTCTTTGTTTAATTTTGACCAAATCAATATCATTTCATTATTGTTACCACCTTTATTTTAAACATTCAACATAACATACACCCTTTTTAAGTCTACTAATCAATCTTCTTAACAATTAACAAACATTTAATATGTTTTGTATAGGTGGTTTTTTTTTCTAACACTCATTATTAATGAATACATTATATTAATTATACTTGAATTTTGAGAATAAACATAATCTTATTATAACACTAAAATATATATTTTACCTTACAACCAATACATTGGACCTTATGTTTTTTACTCATCTAATTTTCAATTAAAAAGAAGAGTGTCCCCTTTGGTCAAAACCTAAGGAAAATTACTTCTATTATTTCCAAATAACAATGCAAACCAATTTAGGGTGCAATCAATTAGTAAATAATATTATGATAACTTTTACTTGAATATGAATAAGGTGCTTAAAATTGATCACTTTCCTAATCAAGGATAGGTGAAAAAATATTTTTATCTTCACTTAGCAAAACTTGAATGCAAAAAAAATGGGGTGATCCACTTTTGCCAAAAAGAGACAATGACCATTTTGTGAAGAGCTCACTTTATATTCTTGTTACTACACTCCACTATAGGATGAAAGGCAATGAAGACCTTTGTTTAGGTTTGATAGGAGGAAAAACTTGAGCTCATAGGTTGAACATTGAATTTTTGTACTTTCCATGTCCTTGGCACATTTTCTTGTTATAATTGTTTCAAAAGTATGCTACGTTTAATTTTGGGTATCAAATTTGATTGTTGAGCCCTACAATTATTATTTTTACAAAACTAATGTTATATAATATTATTTTTAAAATAATAAATTTCATTATCTATAATCAAGGATCCATGGGATAGTATACATTGATATAATAGGGTCATTGTCTCATTTTGATTACATTAATTATTAAAATATCAATTTTAATGGAATTTAAAATATGGCCCATCTAGTTATACTTGTTATCTTATATGTGCATGGGATTATTTGTCAAATTTTCAATTTATTATATAATTATTGCATTTTTGCTGAAAAAACTCATTTTTTGAAATGAAAATTTTCAAATTATGCACATGGTATCCAAACATGGTTCAAACTATGTGAAATGACATGGTTTAATATACTTTCAATTTTCATAAGTATTAAAAATTATTTAAATTATTTTAAAAATATATTTGTGTTTTTGAATACATAGGTACTTTACATTCATTTTCACAAATATATAACTTTTTTAATAATTTTTTGCTTAGACTATATTCTAACATAATATGCAAAAATATTATGAAAATATTTGAAAAGTTTGAGGTGGGATACACTCAAACACATCCCTTAAAACTAATATAATGTGACATCTCAAAGGGGGCTGACTATAGTGTGCTTTCACATTGTATCTCGTTGGATTTTTTTTTAACGACAACAACCTATTAACTACATTCATAATTTTTTTAATTCAAAATTTATTTATAAAAAAATCAAAATTGTTTCAAAATTTCAAAACTAATTCAATAATAATTTACCAAATATAAATGTGGTATAATGGAGATGATGTATTAAGAAAATTTTTATTTCATAATACAAGAAATCTAAAAATTTTGAAAAAATAATTTCTAAGTATGATTTTAAACTTTGAAATTGTGATCATTTTTTAAAACAAAAAATTGAATTGACAAGGAATTTACAAAAAAATTTAAATTGATATTTATTGAAAAATGATTCTTAAAAATTTCATATATTGATACAACTTTAAGTATTTTTATAACAAGTTGAAAAATATTTTATTCAAAAATTCATTTGCATGAAAAAAGTTATTAAAATAACATTGTTGGCTCCTTTTATTGTGATTGCACAATTTGCAAATTGAAAATCCACACTAAAATTAAAATACAAAAACAAAAACAAACAAAAGTTAAAGTAATGCCCAAGCCAAGGGGAAACATGAATAGATTTCAATTGGAATGAACTAAGAACATTAAGTGGTCCAATGGGAGTTAACTAAAGGCATAAATAGTTTTAATTAACAAATTACTTGAAAATATTAAAATTATCCTTAAAGCAATCCTCACTTTCGAAAGGACTAGATATGTTACGGGCTACTTAGGATTTACCATGGTGCCATGTAAGTTTAGCCAATTGCTTGTCCCTCCAAAATGGTGCCCTTGTAAGTTTAGCCAATTGCATGACCCTCCAAAATGGTGCCCTTGTAAGTTTAGCCAATTGCATGACCCTCCAAAATGGTGCCCTGTAAGTTTAGCCAATTGCTTGACCCTCCAAAATGGTGCCATGTAAGTTTAGTCAATTGATCGTCCCTCCAAAATGGTGCCACATAAGTTTAGCCAATTGCTTGTCCCTCCAAAATGGTGCCATGCAAGTTTAGCCAATTGTTTGTCCCTCCAAAATGGTGCGCCATGTAAGTTTAGCCTAGATTTGTCCCTCCAAAATGGTGTGCCATGTAAGTTTAGCCTAGATTTTGGAGGGTCGTGCAATTGGCTAAACTTACTAGGGCACCATTTTGGAGGGACAAGCAATTGGCTAAACTTACATGGCACCATGGTAAATCCTAAGTAGCCCGTAGAACGGCCTTTCTAGTTTAGTCCTTGTAAGTGGTGCCCTTGTAAGTTTAGCCAGAAATTGGACCTGTAGAACGGCCTTTCTAGTTTAGCCTAGAAAAAGAACCGTGGCTATGAACCTTAAGAGCCACCCCGATACCGGACGGGAGTTGGGTGCAGTTTCGCATACTCACCCGACACCACCACCACCACCGCCGAAGAAAAACCCGCAGAAATTGAGCGAGGCCTAGACTTAATTCAACTCGGGAAGCACTTCAAGGACCACTTCATAACCCCCCCCCCCTCCCCTCCGCCCGAATCGTGCTTCAACAAACACCTCTCGATCCATCTATGTAGAATGACGGGGTTACCCAAAATGCCCCCAAAAGTCTCAACAAAGTGGATGCAACGTACTACAAAACAGCCCCCAAAAGTCGCAATATTAGTTACACGTACATACGAAAGACATGCGTGTTAAAAAAATTCCCTAGCCCCGTCCGTCCCCCCCCCCCTCTCCGTCTCCCCCTTAAAAAAAGGCTCAAAGAATATGACACGAATGACATGAGCTTGCCGCACGCTTGATTGAATGTTTGCACCCTTTTTTTAAACATGTCGAAACTTCATAACTTCTTTCACTCCGGCCGGAACTTCAAATTGGAAATAATAAAATAAATGTGCCATGATGTAGAGATATTCAAATCCTCAAACAACGGTCCAATGCATCTATTTTTGAGCACGTTTGTGTGGGTTATTATTCTTTCCACGTCCGATCCTATCCCAAAAGGATCTCTCGGCAACGAACCAACAAAATCATTTGAGACTTGAAGGCGTAATCTTGGTCGATATGTGTTACGGAGGTTTGCTTTGATTAAACCTTTTTTTTTTAAAAATTGCTTGAACAAAAAATTACACAAATTAAGCCGAATTTTTGCATTCTAATAAGGAGGCGAGATACACGACGGATCAGCCGGACAAATTTTGAGGATTAAACAAGTCATGTGTGAACGGAAGGATGTTCGTATTTGCCAAATGGTGTGAACGAGGACCAAAAAAAGCCAAACATGTTGGGCCGTCTTCCCGACCCCTCTAAAAGGCCAGGGGATGCCAAGTGAGCCTTTTCACACCTCTGAAAAAAGTGAATGATTTCCTACCTACCTATGCTAATTTATGACCTACCTACCTACTACCTATGGTTCTTTGTGTCTAGAAATGCACCCTTATGGTGCTTTTTGCCACTGAAATTATCAATTGCAGAAATTCAAAGGTGCATTATGGAAATGGAAAGTCCTTGGGAAATTGTCATTTGTGTTGTCCAAAGTATCCTGGGAATGACCAGTTGTAGTTAGCAGGTTTACCCAATACGTAAAGTCAGGCGATTAGGAGGCAAGAACGGCCAGTTTCAGCACAATAGGGCATCAAACGCGGAACGGGAAATGAGAATTTTACAAAAGGAAAAATAACTGGGACCCAAACTAGTTTTTCCATCAATTTTGGTAGTAAAACCGAGTTTCATCCTGTCTTTCCTTTTTCGTGGGCGCCAGAAGGGACCTCTCTTCTTCATTTTTTTTTTGGCTTGTGCAGTACACCTCTTCTTAGGCAATTGCCCAGAAAGCACATTCATTTTTCAAGTTCCGCAAGTGATGCACCTTTGGGGAATTTAGTATAAAAAACGTGTGGCCGACTAATCAGATACGTAGTAATTTCACCACCCCCACATCACCAAGAAGCAACTCGTCACGACCGACTCTAGCAACAAGTTCAAACAAAAAAAAAACTCCCCTTACTCGATTTAGAAGTTTTCATGTAGATATGCATGCACTTCTATGGAACATGCCCATTCATCATATGATGGGCTGGGTAATTGGCAAGAGCTGGTACGGTTACCAAGTGTAGTCGGCAAGGGTGGGTGGGAAGCCGCCCATGCTCGGTGACCGGGCATCTTGAGCCGGTTACGAGACATAACCGGTCATTGAAAGGCTTTGAGTGTGTGCATTCACTCCCCTCTCACCGGGCATGGGCTTTTACGAAGGAAGAAGCTCTACCACTTGTGTGCACTCCCGCCAACACCAACATGGTGATGGCCAACACCAACATGGAGATGATGATGATGATGATGATGATGATGATATGAGCTCAACCAATCAGGCGACAAGACATGTGCAAATTATGAGTTATGATCTACATCCAACCAACCAATCAAAGCATAAGGCACCCCATCAATGATCGGTTATGTGCACATATTGTACTCCAAATATCACTCACACATTAGGTCGAGTTCGAGCCGAGTTCCTATGATAGTTCTGTATGGGTATTATAGCTGATAAAGGTGTAAAATAGATGAGGGCCACACCATGCCATTTACATTATTTCATTTAGTTGGTAAAAATTTATAATTAAAAATCAGATTGCATTACTTGTAATGTACATAATAACACTAGTTTACTTAATAAAAAACCTCAAAAAAATTTGCAATTAAACCAAAGATTACACAAGAAAGCAATATCAAATTGAAATACATAAAAACTTAAACTAGAATATATATATTTAAAATCAATAAAGTATTAGCTAATTTGCCTCCCCTTATTTAATTATAGAATTTTAAGTTGAAGACTTGAAAGCTAGTTCTAAGTTATTAAGTACTTTTTTAAAGACTTGCTTGAAGAAGATCATGAAAATCACCTATTAGAAAGATCATGGGCCAATCTAGTTTTAGGGTTAATGTATTGTAAACCCAAGTGAAATGTATCGTGGCCAATCTAGTTTTAGGGTTAATGTATTGTAAACCCAAGTGAAATGTATGGTTGCCAATCTAGTTTTAGGGTTAATGTATTGTAAACCCAAGTGAAATGTATCATGGCCAATCTAGTTTTAGGGTTAATGTATTGTAAACCCAAGTGAAATGTATGGTCGCCAGTCTAGTTTTAGGGTTAATGTATTGGAAACCCAAGTGAAATGTATAGTGGCCAATCTAGTTTTAGGGTTAAAGTATTGCAAACCCAAGTGAAATGTATAGTGGCCAATCTAGTTTTAGGGTTAATGTATTGTAAACCCAAGTGAAATGTATAGTGGCCAATCTCATTTTAGGGTTAATGGATTGTAAACCCAAGTGAAATGTATAGTGGCCAATCTAGTTTTAGGGTTAACATATTGTAAACCCAAGTGAAAAGTATAGTGGCCAATCTAGTTTTAGGGTTATTGTATTGTAAACCCAAGTGAAATGTATAGTTGCCAATCTAGTTTTAGGTTTAATGTATTGTAAACCCAAGTGAAATGTATAGTCTTTGCATAAAGGCATGGCCCCATCTATCGATTAAGGTCGATAGGTAGTTTTGTTTGTGGCATTGAGATTTCTTAAATGATAGTAGTGCCTCCCACCACATTCTTAACTTCGAAAAGCCCTCTATGAGTAGGTGTGCATTAAGGTGGTTTCTCTAATGTTTAGTCTTAGAGTGTGAGAATTTTGAATATCGAACAATTTTGTCATTACTAACTCAATAAATTAAAATAAAATGTGGGGAAACTAGGATGTGTTATTTGCATGGTTAGAAAGCCTTCATTCACCAATGAGTAAGATGCTATGGAGACAATTTCATTATTTTTACACTTAATGTGTGGGATATACTTATTCAAAGGTAAATTTTGTTGATATAAATTAATCTAAAATTTTAAATATTTTTTTCTAATATATTAAAAAATAAATAAAATTTTAATGAAAATTAAATTTCCAACTAATGCTAGGGGTGACCCTTAGGGTGAATGCTGAGGGGTTCTACCTGGGTTTTACAAAATATTTTAAAAATTTAAAGTATTAGCTGATAGTTACAAATTTCCATGAATTTTTTTTGTCAATTTTTTTTTCAACCCAAAAAAAGGATTTTACTATTTTTTTTCTTCTAGTGTAAATTTGACTATTTTTACTAAAATTGTGGAAAAAAATTGCAATTTTTCCATAGCAAAAAATTGCACAAAAAACCCTTGGTTACAATATTAGTGAACCATTATTTCATTTCAATACGAGTTTTTAATTTTTAAAAGTTCAAATCACCCAACTAATTGAGCATTCCATTTTCCAAAATACCTCACATCCCTATTTTTTATTTCTAAAAATAAATTTTCTTATGATACTCGAGAGGTGCCCACTAGATACCCACCAGGTATTATGGGAGAATTTTTTTTAAAAAAAAACCAAAAATCCTCGATTTTTATGCCGTGTAACACCTTCGACCGTGGGCATTACCCGAAATTCTTCACTATGCTGACTATGATTTCCTTTGGTTCAAACTTGATGGATTCATTCGGCCTCCATTATAGAAATACTTTCAATGTAAGCATAATAGTGGTGTTGTCTTCGTTGCGTGCTAGATAACTTATCTAGTGCTAGACAGATCATCATTGGAGTTGTTGTCCCTATAAGTGACCGGATTAATACCATCCCGATGACTCATGTTCAACACAAAATAATTCACAAAAGGTTTTTAGCCAAAAATATATTTTTTAAAAAAAATTGTAATTGATATTTGTCAAAATTGTTGATAATCAAAGCTTCCATTGGGTTATTATTACAAATACACAATACAACAAGAAGTTGTACTTTGCACATTGAAAATGATTTTTTAATTTTTTTTCTTAAATCATCAAAAATGGCCACAACTACTACCTACAATATGAAAAAGTGCTTAACATTTTTTTTTACTTTCATATTTTGAATATGACCAATTTTGGCTAAATAATCTTTATGGATGATGGTCACTTGAGAAGCATCACAATTTTATTTTTTTTAAATTAAAAATTAAAATTTTTTTGGAAAAAAAACCATTGCTCTCCATAATAATAAGGTGATGACAATTTGGCAAAATGTTTTTGTTTGGGACTCTCATGGCGTCGGTATCCCAAGCTTCTTCACAATTGCAATTAGGCCCAAAGGAGGTGATTAAGTTGGCAAAACCATTTATTCCCCCCTCCACTATAAACTCTTGTGGGTGTTATTAGTGTACTTGTAGTTGCTCTTCTTGGAAGTTGTAGTGTGGGACTCAATTTTCTTCAACACTTTAAAGGGAAAAAAAAGAAAAAAAAGAAAAAGCCTCTCAAGAAGGTGCTAACAAGTAGCTTCTTTCCCTTGACTTCCCATAACCTCCTCCCTCAACAATCACTTGCCCTTTGCATAGCTGTAGAATGTGGAAATTTCCTTCCAATTCCAAACAAAATAGGGTTTTTGTAAAGCCTTTAAGAAGAAGAAGAAGAAGAAGAAGGTACACTTGTTAAGTGCTCAAAATATACTTTGCCTATTAATAATGCCTTCCTTAAATAATAATAATAATCAAGCTTAAAAAAACAATTAACCCTCTAAAAATTACTTAAAGCCAATATAAAAGACACATATTTTTATTTTTATTTTTCTCACATCCTTGAGTCAAGACCCATCCCACAAAAAACCCAAATCAAACCAATCAAAAAAAATTATTAAATTTTCTTAAAAACACCTAAAAAAACTTCTTAAGCCAAGACATTTAGACACAAGGTTTTGTTTTGTTTTGTTTTTTTTTTTTTGCCTTGCTATTTCTAAGAAAGAAAGGGTTAGAGACTTAGAGCATAAGGCACAAAGGAGAAGACCTCCTATGAAGAAGACCTCCTATAAATTGTTGTGTACAACAAACATCCCAATTCCCAAAACATTTTTCAATAGATACTATTTTTTGTGTGTGTGTTGAGTCACAAAAAAGAAAGGGAGACAAAATTCATCATCTATCTTCTTCTTCTTCTCAAGCCCACAACAACAACAAACGAACAAATAGTTCTTCAATAGTTCTTTGTTGGTGTTGTTGTTTTGGTTTTGTTGGATTGTTTTGTAGAGTCTTCAATCAAAGGTATGCATTTTCATCATGTTGTTATTGTTGACACTTTGAAACTTGCTCTCTTGTTGTTGTTGTTGTTGTTGTGGGTGCCATTCTTCTCCTTGTTGTTGCTTTTTTGCTTGTTTTTGGGGAGTCTTCAATCAAAGTTATGTTGTTGTTGTTGTTGTTGCTCTTCTTCTTCTTTTTATAGGTGCCATTCTTCTCCTTGTCGTTGCTTTTTTCTTGTTTGCTTGTTTTGGGAAGTCTTCAATCAAAGGTATGTTGTTGTTGTTGTTGCTCTTCTTCTTCTTGTAGGTGCCATTCTTCTTCTTTTTCTCCTTTTTGTTGTTGTGTTGTGGGAGACTGTTGTTGGGGTATGAGTGAAAGAAAGAAAAGGGTTTGGTCATCGAGATGTATTTTTGTTTGTTTGCTTCTGTCTGGGGGTTTCTGAGGCTTTGGGTTTTTTTCTTGTAATTTTGTGGTTGTGCTCCATTGATCCTCTTCTCCTTCTTGTGTGTGTGTGTGTGTGTGAGAGAGAGAGAGAGAGAGAGAGAGAGAGAGAGAGAGAGAGAGAGGGGAATGATGAGAATGGAGATAGAAATTGGGGGAGAAGGAGCGTAAAAAAAGGCTTTGTGAGGATTGATATTTTGTCTAGGTCTTGTGATCTTGTTGAGGTTGTTCTGTGGCTTCTGCTGACCTGATTCATGTGGTTGGTCGAGTTGTGTTGTTGTTGTTTTACATGAAATTCCATGCTTTAGAATGGAAACAAGGGGGTGGTTGTCCTTCTGCTCATCCTCTTTGGCATGCACATGTCATGTTCATGGGGGGTGAGGAAAAGTTTTTCTGGGGATCAATCCATCCATCTACCTCTTTCAACTTCATTCTTTCTGTGGTCTGTGAATGGTTTGTTGCATCTTCTTTGTTGTCTTTCGGTTTGCTTTTGTGCTGTGATCCTTGTCTTCTTCTTGTTTGTGTTTTGTACAGATTTCTCTCTTCCTCCCATCTTGGGATCAAGGCTATGAGCTTCTCTGGTTGTTATCTCTTCTTCCTATTTGGGGTTTTGCACCATACATTAAGTGCTGAGAAATGGGTTGTTGCTGTGCAGATTTTGCACTGTGTGCAGTTCCAACAGAGAGGAGTGGAGAAATGGGGCAGGTGTGTGGTTTGTACCAGGTGGACCAGTCCACCATTGCTGTGAAGGAAAAATTTGGAAAATTCAGTAGTGTGATGGGACCTGGTTGCCACTGTGTTCCATGGTGCTGTGGTGTCAACATTGCAGGTGTTCTTTCCCTGCGAGTCCAGCAACTTGACGTCAGATGTGAAACCAAGACCAAGGTGCAGTTTCCTTCCACGGCATGCACTGCCATGTGTATGACAGAAACTCTGTATGTCAGTTTATTTCTGATATTGGTAATACTGAACATGTGGGAGATGGGTTTTTGTTTTCGAATTTTGTGATGTAACCACAGTGGCAATCACCACAAGAGGAAAGAGCCAAATTTGGCTACAGGTCAGAGAGGACAGTAGACATTTTCTAGAATCCTATGATGTTTTGGCAACCTCCAAGAACCCAATGTCTAAATATGGCAACTTTATGTTTCCCTCCTCATCATCTAAAAGGAATCTTGTGACTGCTTAAAACACAGAGGTGTCATTTAGATGCAAAATTTCACACAAAAAATTGGCTGGTGGGAGACCATCACTACTGTTCACATCTCTCATTTTCTGTGTTTTTGTAGCATTGGTCTCCTGATTTTTTTCCTGTTTTCTGATATGATGATGTTGGTCCAGAAATCCCTTTAATGCTGTCATCCTGTCATCCCTCAGCCGTGTTCAGGTTGGCTCATGCATGAAGGTGGTCTCAAATAGCTCTGAAAGTTGTAGAATGAAAAAGAGCTGATTGGGTACAAAATTCTGTGGTTTGCTTTTGTTATGATGTTCAGGACAATGTCTTTGTGACAGTGGTGGCATCAGTACAGTACCGTGCACATCTTGAGACTGCTGAAGATGCCTTTTACAAGCTTACCAACCCCCGTGAACAAATCAAATCATATGTTTTTGACGGTAAATGCAGCAAACTTTATGGCAAAAAGAATTACATAACTGTGATTCCTTGTGTGATCTGGCTCAAATTCCGGACTCCTAACCATAATTATTGGTTGTTGTTTGTAACAGTTGTGAGAGCCAGTGTACCAAGAATGATTCTTGATGATGTCTTTGAGCAGAAGAATGAGATTGCAAAGACTGTGGCAGAAGAGCTCGAGAAGGTACTTTTGTATTATGGCACCATTTGTTTAATGTCCTCTTGAGTGCCATGCTCTAGTGTGCTCTCATAAACTCAACAAATGATGGGGTACAGTAGTTGCTGATTCTGATTCTGTTTGTTGACCAAATGTCCAGGCAATGCGTACTTATGGGTATGAGATTGTCCAGACCCTCATTGTTGACATCGAACCTGATGAGACTGTGAAGCGGGCCATGAATGAAATCAATGCAGGTAAGACTCTCTCATGTCCTCCATGCTTTGAGATGCAGGTAGTACAGAAGGTGTATAATGATGCACTCATCAGGCATGTGGCTGGTCCTCAAGAGCTCCTATGTTGAATTTGGTTATATGTGTCACAAAAGAGAGAGCTTTCTTCAGTACCCGTTGCATGAAGTGTTTTGCTGACTTGATGCTTCTTTTGATAGACCTGAATTTTACTGGCCCACTAACACACAAAGTCATGTTTCTTATTGGTGTTTGATTGCAGCTGCAAGATTGAGAGTGGCTACACGGGAGAGGGCAGAGGCAGAGAAAACTCTGCAGGTTAAGCGAGCAGAGGGTGAGGCTGAGGCTAAGTATCTTTCAGGAGTGGGTATAGCACGGCAGCGCCAGGCAATTGTTGATGGTTTGAGGGAGAGTGTTCTGGCCTTCTCAGACAATGTTCCTGGGACATCACCTAAGGAGGTAATGGACATGGTGTTGGTGACACAGTACTTTGACACGATGAAGGAAATTGGCGCAAGCTCCAGAGCCTCAACAGTCTTCATCCCACATGGTCCTGGTGCAGTGCGTGATGTTGCAGAGCAGATCCGTAACGGCTTACTTCAGGGGGATGCTGGCCGAACCACCACCCATTAAGACTTAGCGCCTGCCTCACAGTGGCTTTTGAACTGGGTTATCACATCACAGTGCCCGGTTGTTCTCAATGGCTGCAAGAGAGAGTGTTGTAGCCTCCTTGGACAATGCTCCTGCAACAACATCCAGTGTGGAGGTTATAGATGTGATGCAAAAATGGTAGTCGGCTCAAGCACACCAATGGTAGTGTTCATCCTGCATGGGCCCCATGTAGTGTGCAATGTTGCAGAACAGATGTATAAGCATTTACTTATAGGGTCACAATGATGGTAATCACACATTTCAACAACCAGACCAATCACAGACTTAGACGAATAAATCATAGTTTGAAATCTGTAGATGCCAAACTTCTTAGCATTTTCCCATGTTGTATTAGAAATGGTTAAGTACCTACACGTTGCAGTTTTCCATGATCAGCACATTGAGTACTTGATTCTTCATCACTGTTCAGATCCAAGCTAGTTATGTCAAGCATGGGTTGGATTAACTTGTAAAACTTGTATTTCTAGACAGGTTGAGATATGTCAGCAGAAGTAGCTTTTGCTCTATTCTTTTGCTTTGTTTGCTTCAGACTGTATTTAAGTGCTATTTTCTAGTAAAGAGAGGAGTCCATGAACATCAAAACTGGTCCATTGCAGGTTGCCTGTCAAATGCATCAGTGGCTAGGATTGTAGTAGTGTAGTGCTGTCTCATCTGCTTTGAAATCTTGGTGGTGTTACCAACCTTATGTGGGTGCCATTTGTGCTATTGGGTGAACTTGGGTTTTTCATATCTGCAGGATGCGTTTACTGGGCTGGAGTGCAACTGGAGTGCAACTTTTTCCACTTTTTCCTATCTGCTGATATAATGTCAGATCTAAAATCTCTAATACCAGATTACCTTATCATCACCTCTTTCTTAATTCTATTCACATTGACTAAAATTGTGATTATGGAGAAGGTCTCCATAAGTATAATAATATTGTTGAGTTTTTCTGTTATTGAGCAGTCTTGCTCAGTGGGTCTTTAAACCATGCTCTGGATGCTGGTCAATGTCCATTGAATTCTTTCTCCATTTTGAACTTTCCTTCCAGGTTCCTTCTTTCTGTGTTCTTATCATCAATCCAAGAAGTTGGGACTCCTGGCCACCTTGCAAATGGTTGTGGGTTCAATTTTCACCACCAGGCCATGCTAGATGTTACTGACAATGTCTAACCCATTCATGTTGGGCTCCTTCTCTTGATAAACCAGATGTAGGTAGGTACCTAGGGGTTTAGCCTTTGAGTGAAGAATAAGCAACCACCATGTTTGCCTGTGGTTCCAGTAGTTAGTTCAAAAGCAGGCAGTAAACCTCAGTGCAAAGAGACTTTCGAAAATTGAGCAGTGGAAGGTTTGATGTCTGTTCAAGCAGTGCCCATGTGTGTTGAGTGGCTGCAGTCGATTACTCCTGGTGGATTGTGTTTTCTAGATCCTTCATTAGGCATCTTTGTCTTATTCGGTAGTTATTCTTGTCTGTGGATCCCAGTTCCTAGCCATTTGGTATACAGCTGTGTGAACTGCTCCAACAAATCTGGCTTCGGCCTGAAGTGAAGCATGAATTCTATGAAAGAAGAAGTTGGCAAGGATATATATATACCTTCGACCTTACAGACCATTGGTGACCATTCTGCAGGTTTTAACCTTTGTTTTTCTGAAGGATGTGGCAGATTTGGTCTTGGAGTAACAGCAGATCAAACTCTGAAGTAGATTTCACTCGTGTCTTAACAGGCTATTTTTACTGAAGAGAAGTGCAAAGAATGGTGATTGGAACAAGTGCTGGGGTTTGTCAGCATTGCTTGCAATTCATTAACTTATGATGAAATGAAAGCATACTCATGGTTTGACACTAAACTAGCAAAACCATAGCTGCCAAATACCACCATATACTAATTTTCAACATATGTGGTGGTGTCAGTGGGGCAGCTCAATATTCCATTGTACTGAAGGCTGAAAACATAGCAGAGAAATTAGAACCAATGGGAAAGTTCAAGAGTTGTATGGAATCTCTCTGAAGAATGAATCTGACAACATTTCAACTGAGGCTGATATTGCAGATGGTTCTGTGGTAAATCTAAACTACAACCATCTTCTGCTTAACCTTTTTAGAAGGATTAAGTTGCGAGATTAACAGGGTGCTAGTCACTTTGCAGATCACCCCATGTTAATCACTGGTTTCTTTGAATTGGCCTATGGCTTGCACTTCAAGTACTCAGGTTTCTGCACAGACTGTAGTGGTAGCATCATTTTTACATGGAGATTTGGAACATTTTGTGCATTGATATTGCAGTATTTGTTCTGACAAGTAGCAACAGAGTCATCCCTCATTTTCCAGTTCTTTCAGAGTGTTCCGGCCAAATGTGTGAACCTGACCACCACTCGAGCACTAATTCTGCTGAGGTACATTGATGGAGTCATGATGGGCTTTTCCACAGGATTCAGGAATATTGGACACAGGTCTGTGGACCCAAAAGAAGAGGTAACATTTACAGCTCAAGAAGTGCAAGACCATGTTGAAGCTGTGCTATACAGCCTTTGCTGCAAACATTCCTAAAGTGAGTACCAGTGTATCACCACCATGCTACTTCCTCCTGCTGAGGGTTCTCTGAAGCCACTTCCAGTTGCTTAACTTCCTTGCAACTGAGAGGGGCCAAGGAGCCAGAAAGCACATTCGATCCACTTTTTTGTTGGTTCTAACAACTGCAAAAGGACGATCCAATATGTGGTGTGAATACATTGAATATCTTTGTAGGCCTGGCCTTTGGGCTGGAGATAGTCTGGCATGACCTCCACTAAAACTTGGATTGCCATATCAGCAGGGAGATTCTTGTACAATGACTGCAGTACTCTCCTTTAGCTGACTGACAGTGTTGCATGATAATGGTTTTGCAGGCTGTGATACTTTGCCAAGTTGAATGAGCTAAGGATGCAATGTTGTATCAGCTAACAGTTTGATGAGGTTCACAGGTAACATGAACTCCCCTGAGCACCAATTTAGGTGACAAAACTTGTTCAGTCCCCTCTTCAACACCTCTTTTGTTTTCCTACAAACATCACCACCAACGGTTTAAATTACAGCAACTTCACAAAATGTTTTATAATATCTCCACATACCTCTGCATTTGGGTGCTTCAGGAAGGTGATGGAATACATGACCCAACAATTTTCAAAACCCATAAAAATTCGGATCACAACAAAAATTTGGAGAAACAACAAGATTTCTGCTGTGAATTCGTGTGGTACACAAGTTTCTAACATGTCACAATAAATTGCATGCATGTCCCTAATTGGGCCTAGTCTGTCTCATATATGCAAGTGCCATAACCTGTAACAAATGTCATCAAAAACAGCAAACCCAAGATCAAACATCAGCTCACTTTCTTCATATCCCTTCTCTTCACAGGAACACAGTCTATACTAAAATGCTAAATGAGATGGGTCTTTAGAATCAATAGTCTGTGAAGGAACAGAAACCTAAACCCAACTAGAATCATTGTCTATAATTGCACAAACATATTATAACGCTGGTCAAAGTTTGATTACATCACACATGATCTTTTTGTACAAGCTTTATGGCTTGTGAATTTCATCCCTGGAGCTCCCGAAACACAGGAGCAGATTTCAATCAAAGTATCAAATCTCAAACTGCTGATAGTATTAGGGTCTCTAATAAATTTCTTCCTTTTAACAGTTCTGAAAACAAATCTCTTGTAAAGACAAAATTCCAATCCCCAGCTGCACATAATCTGGTTCTCTATCTATGCCTGCACCTTTGTTTGTACCATCTAGACACAAATATTAGCAGCCCATTATTGACCACATCCAAGGTAAAAGGAGAGACACCATCAATTAGAAAAATGCTGTTCAAATACTACAAAGAATTGCCTCAGCTGAATGTGAGAGATATTAGGGAAAAGAGGAGCCAAGAGAGGATAGATAAGAGCACCCATCACACAACCCACAACAGAACTAAATGCCCCTCCTACTTTGCTTGTTCAACCCAGTGCAATATTTGGATGCTACAAAGAATCACCTGAGCAAAATTTTACTGAAAGTAAGTAAGAGAGAGCAGGGAAAGAAGAGACAAAAAGCGATATAGATAGACCAGCAAATCCACCAGAAAGAAAGAAAATCAAATTCTCCTACCTCACAAAAAACCAATGCAATGAACAATCAATCAACAAACCACTGCAATCAACGATGAATCAACAATCCCTTAACCCAACAAACTAACCTCTGCAATCGACACTGAATCAACAAAGCAATGCAGTCAACAATTCAACAAACGAACTCAATCAAGAATCAACCAATACAATATGCAATAGTCAAGAATCCAACAAACAACTGCAATCATCATCAACACACCAATTTGCAGCAGATGTTGACAATTCCCAGAACAGAAGAGAAGAAAGGTTTTAGGGTTTAGGTTTCAATCCCCAACCCTGCTGACTGCCATGGCACTTGCTTCCTTACATACTTAACTTGGATCAGTTGTTGTGAACAACCTTTTATGTGTAAAGAATTGCATTTAAACAATTTCCAGCAAAAATGTGAATTAAGAAGAATTGGTCGATTGAATCTAAATAACAGATTCTCTCTTTTATGACCATTGCCCAATCAAACTAATTATGGAACTTACTATTATTATTATTAGGTTGCACGATATTCCATCGAATATGATTAATGAATTACAATGGTCGTCTTCAATTCATATTAGATTTAGTCTATGGACCGATCTATGCATCATAGTTACATCATTTGTAAGGTTGCTGATGAATCACAATACTACCATAACATCAAAGACATGAGAAATTCACAATGGAACATAAGAAAAAATTGGAGATGTAATCAATTATTCCTAAAGATCATTTCATTTTCCTTACCATAAAGTTTTTGCATAGTTTGTAAACAAAGTTGGTCTCACTTGGTCCCATCCCACAAGATTCAAACTTCAAACAAGAGGGCAGAATCGAAGGCTTCGAATATCAGTGTGGTTCAATGGTTATATCAAGTGAAGTGCCCTGGTGATCTTCATAGTTGTACAGAAATCTCTATTTTATTACACATGCCTACAAGATTACAGAGGAACTCCACAATAACACTTCGGTGGTAACTGTTGAGTCAGTTCCAGTGAAACCAAAAACAAGATGACAAGAACAAGTGTCATATCCTTCTGAGTGTCACTCATACAGTATCAGACCATCACCTTCAACATCTATAGCAATGACTAGCTGTCATGACTCCCCAGCAACTTTGTCAGCTCCCAACATCCACAAGTGGTATATGATAATCTGTTGAAAATCTTTTGCAAACAGTCAGACAACAATCCACATACTGAGATTCTGACGCATTTCCAGAAGTAAGGGAACACTCATGACACTAGCATCAAAGAGATCTTGTTAACTGAAATAGCAGGGTTCTGTATAAGTTAGTCCTTGTTACCCCCTAGATATACCACAGCATATAATTTGACACTCAGAATTGGAAGAACCCAAATTGTGAAAGCCCTAAATGCTCGCTGCAGGACAAAATTTCGTGTTTGCCTCTGTACTATTAGTGCAAGATAGACTAAACTTCCAAATGTACTTGCAAAGGTTTCAAACCCATCACCTAAACTTACTCAAGCATTTCTCTAGGTCAAGACTTGATACAACAAAAGAGCAAAAAGTTTCCCAGGGAATAATCACACAAAGAATCTCCGGTTGTTGAAAATAGAGTATCTTGCACTCAGGTTTGTTTCCTAGCTTTCTTTGAAGCTGGTCGTTTGGATGTATCTGTTTTCCGCTTCTCCTTACCAGCTTTGCCCCCTTTCGCTTTTTCCTTTCTGTCAGCCTTCTTTGCACCTGAGGACTTTACACTGAGCAAGCCACTCTGAGGAAGTTTCCCACCAGCAAGAGCTTCATCAAATTCTGCTTCTGTTCCTGCAATGGCAAATTGCTGCAGCTTATCCGGGTCCAGCATGACCTCCATCTTCTCCCTCATGTCTTCCTGTGAGATTGGGAAAAAGTCACAGTAAGCAGTCACAATTCTTCAACAGAGATTCTCATGAGGGCTTAACCTGTTGGCTAAATACTGATTGCCAGTGAAACGAGAGGGAACATCACAACTCTAATTCTAATTCTAATGAGAAGATGGAGCAGAACATGCTAACCTGAACTTTCTTTGCACCACTTTTTAGATCATCATCAACAGACGTCTTGTGAGGCTCCATGGTCACCTGCAATCCAGGTACCTGAATGATTGGACTTCCAATGGAGACAACAAAATTCTAGTAACTAACAGGACTTGACTGCATAAGGTTGTTCAAGTACTGAAGCATGCAATCTGGTAAATGGAAGTCAATGTTAGTCTCAGCACTTCTGTCCCACTTTTGCTGAATCCTTCAACAAAGCCATTTTATTTGAGAGGAAATTGAGATGAACCCATGTCTCTAGATGCTGCAAGAAGCAAGAAGCAAGGACCCATTGTCCCAAGTCTTGGTGTGTAGGCATATGGACAAACTCTTCTCATAGAGGTCCTGTACAGTGGAAATTATACTTCAAAATGTCATAAGATATATCCAGTATGGGGGCATACCTCCCTGAGACGGGGCAGAGCAGCTTCAATATCCTTTGATGCTGCTTTGTGAAGCTGGGTGTGAAGGCGACGTATTGTTTTATTGAACAGTGCCAATATTTGACCCCCCGGAAGTTTCAGTTGTCCCTGCCAAAACCCAAGTTCATTCAGAATCACTCTTTGAGCAGTCCCCTCTGCATACTGACAACATTTAAAGGCATGTCGGCTATGAACTTCAGCTCAAATGATGACAATTTGGCATTCTCAGAATCTAACCCAAGCAATGAACTGAACCTGAGAACAAATAACATTGACAAAGACCACAGACAATTGACGAAAGACCCAGCACCTCAAGATGCTCAAGTTGTTGGTGCTGCAGTCCCAAACAGAGTAAAATGGCTGCCTGTCCATATGATAGTGATGCTGGGAGCCTCTCCAGAAAATAGAGACGTGCTACTGTAGGTACCAAATCCAGTATCTGCAACAAACATGCAGTACAAAATGAAACAAGATTCAGAGCATAAAACACACTACTGCTTGTTCCTAAATAGATGAAACAAGGGACCAAAGACTAGTACAGTCTGAAGAATATGCTTGAAAATTTTAGATGGCATAGAGAAGATAACCCAAAGACAGCAAAACCAAGATTGTGAAACAAACTACACATACCACTTGTAATTCATAATAATGGACCACCAATGTGTGCTCTGAAAGCTAAAGAAAGGGTAGGGAGAAGAATCTTACCAAATGATAATCCACCAGATTGTTAGAGTAGGACTCCAAGCGCTTCAAATCATAAGGTGTCAAAAGAGGAGTTTGGCCCCCAAATATGTTCTTGGTAGATGCTCCCTCCATACCTTCTTGCTCTGTGAATGAAATCTTTGGATCCAAAATGCTGATCAACAGGCAACCAGACATCAGCTTTCAGTTTCCTGATCTCTCACTTACTTCATTGTGCAACAATACTTTAGTTACTGTTTGGGTATACCTCAGGGCAAGTGCAGGTGCAAAGGAACGAAAGTTGTATCCCAGAAGTGACATGAATCGTCTCCTGAAATCTGCACAGAATATTCAAGCAACCATGCAGTGAGTGGCATGTACAGTTCTACAAGTTGGAGACGAACACTTCTCTTTTGAGTATGACTCTGCCACAAGATGGGAGGAATACAAAAATTCCTCTTTTCAGTTGAAATTGTTTCAGTTACAAAAATCGAAGGTGCCCTTTTAGGCTCAATTCCTGAAAGCATTTGTTTAGGTTTCTCAATTGGGTCCAAGTACAGCAGTTTCAAAGGACTCTCACTTGTCTCTCCCAAGTCCTTACCCAGATTGAAAGGATTGAGCCAGCCACCCAACACCCCTTTTCTCCCATCCACATCATCATTCTCCAGAGGCTTCAAAAGGACACATGTATGCTCTCCTGTGATGTCACTCTGAAATATTCAGCATGTAAAACTCGATGAGTAGGTGTCATATTTGACATATATAAGGTGTAAACATCTCTCAAATGATGACTCTAATTCTCTTGCCTTCAACATTCAAATCAAACTCAGGCATTGCAAAGGGATGATGAACTCACTGGTGTCTGACGCACATAGACAGGGACAAATTTCCGTTTCTGCCAGAAGTTGAAGAGTGACTGGGTAAGCCCAAAGGAGACACCCAAGTAATGCAGTTTCTCAGGCCTTCGTTCATGGAGCCCTATCAAAAGAGGGGGCAGATCTGTCCTGGGTTTCACATTCTCTTCAAGTAGCAACACCTGGGTCAACACAAAAAACCAAACAAATCTTCATACTTTGAAATCCATACTCACATCAATGCTCCTACCCACGATCACAGTGCAAAAAAACAGTTAGGAGGTGAATACAGGATTGCTGACCTTGGCTGCTGCTTCTGTGATTGCGGACTGGCTCTCATTCAACTTGGGTTGATCAACATCATCTTCCATAAGACCTGTCAACTGCCCTTCATAGTATCTGCATGATATGCATAAAATAGGTCCTAAATCAATTGAAATCACAGAAACAGAAAGCACCAAGGTCTTCCATGACAAATCAATTTGGCAAAATTACAAATTCTTCAAGCTGGGTAGCATTCAGCACATAAAGCTCTTGCATTCATGCCAAGTGAGGTGGCTGAGAGGCATGAAACAACACCTGGCTAGAAGGTCCACAGCACAGGAGCCATAACCAGCCTACAGGATTCACACAGCACACAAGACATAAATTAACACTTGCAAATTTGATGCACATTGTTCCCCTATTCACAACCAATACTAGATATCAATGTGCCAGCCAACAAACAAGTCTCTTCATAGCATGCTGGCAATCAAGAATCATGCCACATCTGCTAACAAGGGTGGCAAATGTCTCTTTGCCCTTTATAAGCACAATGAATGCTTTTGGAAGGTGTACACACACTACCCCACAGTTGTTGTCATAAGAGCTCAGACAACCAGGTTTCCATGCTTTGAATGACTGCTATGCATAACATCAAGTAAGGCACCTATAGGCCCTGACTGCTAAATGTTTAATGCTTCCTGGCACCTGACTAGATTGCATGTTGCATAACAACCAAATAAGCTGCACTTGAAACTTTGCAGTTACCTACCCTGATGACATTAGGATGCACAGCAATGCGCACAATACGAGCACCCGAAAGGCTCGGAAACTCAGCATCTTGGAACTGCTGGGATACTGTCCAAGGAATCAGATCCCCATTTGGTTGGTTTCCTTCACTCAAGCTCTTCATTGCAGACTGCTTTGAGATCTCACCTTCCAAACACACCTTTACCAGCATAACAGATACACAGATCAGAATCAGTTCCTGCATGTTGGCATCATGACAGCAGAATGTTTACTATTAGTTTAGTATGCCATGTGCACCAACACGTTATGAACATTAGTGCCTTCAATCTGCACAGAGCCTCAATCCAGTTTCAGGTGTGCCCTCTGATGAAGGTAAGATTTGACAAAGGGGACATACCTGAAGAACACAAAGAATGTCAGGTAGTGCATTTTGTGTCTCATCCACTGGACCTGTTGAAAAAAAAACCATATATGTGATCCACAATGATGTCTAGTGGCAAAAACCTCAACAGAACTTCCCAGGTTCAAATATTGAACAATCTGATTACGACAACGACTTCACATATAAAGGGTACATGCAAATGATCTTGTAGAAGCTCACCAAGCAATACAAATAGATGGTGTGCAGGTGCGTCTGACATAAGTTGGAGATCGTTAGGTGTGTTTTTGTAATGAGACGCCACATACAACGCCATCATTCTCTGCTCTCCTCCAAGCCAAGCCCACTCAAGTCAATAAACCCTAAACCCTGAACCCTGAACATATATTCAGGGGTATAAGTTTGGAATTTAGTTCACTATTACTAAGAACCATGAAAAGGTCTTGATGCATTTCTGCTCTAGCAAAAACATCTAACCAAAATGGGCTGGGAGGGGGTCTGACCCTTTGTGTGCTATACCTTGTTGGTAAATTTATACAGAACATTATTCTCATGAAGATGAACACACTCACTGCTGTAGGACCAACAAAGTATAGCAATTCAGCAGAAAAATTTAGACTCGGAAAATGAGATCTCACTTCAAAATGCTCTAAAGAGATCCACTCTTCCCTGAATTTTCAAATTCAAGAATCAGACCAACATTTGAGCCTCCACCACAGCAGACAACAATACCTGAAGAAAGACCTCACTGGCCTTGTGGTACGAGAAAAGAGTATCACGGTTCACATAATACAGCTGACATTCATCAGGGTGTGGTAGTCTGAAATCACAAAATTCAGAACCATTTTGTTTAAGAATGTGATGAAAAGAAGTTAGGAGCTTCAGTATCTGCTGTTTGCAAGAAAACAAAATCCTGAAGAGTACAAGGAAAGAGAAATTTCATCCTCAGTAGATTAAAGAGACAGATGAAAAGGCCAACTGCTACCAGACAAAGTCCATTTTATCACTGTGGAAAAACGTGAAACTGACCTGCCTTCAATGTTGGAGATGTGGTTGGCAGCATTTAAACATAGCAACTCATTCAACCAGGCCTCAATGGGATCTCCAGCAGCATATCGTATGGGCTCAGCCAGCTCAACCTCCTTAAAGACCCGCCCTGTTAGAAAGCATCAAAAATATTTTAGAAACTTCAATGTTAATGTCCACTGGGTCCTGCTCTGAGGGTACATGAATGTATGTTCTCCCAAATTCCAAATCGGCACACACACAACCATCCACTGCTCACCACAGCCTCAAATATGAGATTGCAGAGAAATGTCCATAACAACACTTTGGAAGTAACATGGCTATTACTAAAATTTATCCTTGAATACACACAGAGATTATTTAAATTCACAGCCAATTCAGTTATTCCAGTGTTTGCCTAGAAGAGTTTCCCACTGTGGGACTACCTAAGAAAACATGCACAACACAACTCAAACCTGCAGAGAAGGATTCAATTAATACCAGATACAGGCCCACCATCAACACTGCCATTTGACAAAAGCTTGTTTCCTTGTTCCCGCAGTTGTTGTATAAGCTTCAGTGAAAGTGACCTTCCTGTGCCCTCGTAACTGAGATCCCACAGCTCCAAGAGTTTTCAGTCAACGTCATATCCCAAGTCCTAGACCTCAATCCTATGACACAGAATCTAGAACCCTCAACAAATGGCTACCACAAACTCTGCATGATGCTTCTATGAAGCCCAAAATATCCTGTACAAGCACACAACTACCTGATCGCATGAAGGTTGCAGTATTGAACAAATTATAATGCAGTTGCCAAGAAGTGGTACAATTTGCCAGCAATACATAGCTAAATGTGGCAAAGCATGATCATGAAATATGGCCCTTGAGTATCAACACCAGATGCCTTACCCATTCACAGTGGAGCAAAGGAAGACAAGATAGGGCCCGAGTAAAGCTTTCACCATTGGCAAAGGAATTGCTGCTGCCTCATCGATTACTAGCAGCTCTGCTTGAGACAGCTTTGGACTATCCTGTGGCTGTATATACTGCACCCGCCAGCATATATGGATATACCATTACAAGCACAAATCTTGAGGTAAGGAAACAACTCAACCAACCCCAGCTGATGAAAACATAGTCCCACCACTTGTTCACTAGAAGAAGTCCAGGGCAACCTAGAAACCTACCATTTCAAACGTGTAGTACAACTCATTTTAGCACTCAGTTATTAGTCATTCCCCTTCAAAGTGCAGGGACCCCACATTATAAATCACAAGAAAAATTTAAGCTCACTCAGATGTAGTCAAGAAGCACCTGCATTTTAACAATGCTGGTTGAAGATGAACTCTCAAATATGAAAGCTGACAATACCTGGATGGTCTGGCGGTGTTGCCGAAATATATTGACTCGCACTATAGCTTTGTTGAATGCTGGATTTGTGCTCTCCACCAACTCATAATCAATATGCTCCTGCAAACTATCAAAGAAAGAATGAGAGCTACTCATAAAAAAGTTCTGCAGATAGGGAATAACTTGTTACCAACTAGGACCTCCCCATAATCTGGACTCACATAAACCTGCCACCCATTGAGATCCTGTAACAGGTGACCAGATTATAGGGCTGCCATCCGCTTATTTGTTCCATACGGAAATTCCTCAATTTCCCAAAATCAAAACATGTGACTTCAGAAGCTTTTGTGTGATGATGAAGGGAGACCCATGATGATGATGATGTTTTGAGTGTCAAGATTCCAACAGCCATGCTGACCAAACCTCGAAAGCACAAGACAGCTTACTCTAATCCAACCCATGACACCTGCCAAAGGATTTACCAAAACAGACTTCCTAGTACCATCAGTAAAGTGCAGTGTTGAATGGAACTAGACAAACCTTGTAGTCCATTGCATCAAAACCCTTGAAGACAAATTCAAACAACGTTTTCAAATTCTCTGGGCTTGGTGCTGTCACAAAAATATTTGAGTACCTACAGAAGACCAAACCCACAAATAACTCAAAACATGAAAAAATTAAGCACACTGTTTACAGAAAACCCTAAACTTTGCTTGTGAAAATAACATTTAAGTAAACTTAGGAAGGAGGATCAATCATCATGATTACAGCATACCCCAGGGCAACAGCTCCTGCTATAGCCACTCCCAATGCTGCTGACTTCCCCCGACCACGTGCAGCAGTCAAGGCCACAGTGCTCCTCAAAGTTTTCTCTGAGATTGCATCTAAAAAGGTAATCACTGCCTTTGCCTGTCAACATCAAAGCCACCACTTGGAATTACAGTACATCACCCAAAATCAAAATCAAATATATCTTTCATAAGAATAGAGAAATCTCTGTTCTCACGATGAAGAAGAAACTGAAAGGCTAGCACTTCCTCAGGAAGCCACAGAAAGAACCAAACAAGGGGAGACAAAAAAACAAAACAAAAAACAAAAAAACACAAAAAAAAAAAAAAAAAAAAAAAAAAACACACTAGTGGTATGAACAAAATCCAATCCCAATTACAGATCACAACAGCATCTGCTACCTATATAAAATGGGGACTGTAGGTGATGAGAGAGCCATATCAAACCTGGTCAAGAGTACGACATTTGCCCACCAGTGGTCCAACTGGCTGTGTGTCTCGTAATGACTCTTTGAGCTCCTTCAAATCTTTCTCCATCTCTGTGAGACCTTCTTCACCCTACAGAAAAGAAACTGGGACCAAGTTAGTCTACATAATGCAGAAATAAAGGAGACCAAAGAGACGAAAACAAAACCTCAAAAAGAACTTCAATAATTTTTAGCAACACCAAGAATAGACTTTTAAGGAAAAAAACAGACCAAAGGACTGCACATGAAAAGATGTGACAAATGCCATTTTGTAAGTCAAATGTACTCCAGAATGCAGAGAATGATACCTCGATGTTTGGAAGGGGGGTGATGGAGCGGATGCAGGTAGAAATAGGCAGAATGTTAAGCTCATCATCCATGACCACACAGGCCTTACATGATGCGAGGGATAGTATGAACCTTTCATTAAACCGTCCAACAACATCCACATGTGCCTCTGTCCGAAACCTTGCATGTACATCCTGCAAGGGAAAACCCAAAGAACCATGAGTAATGCATGATAAGCAAGAGCAGACTCCAATGTTTCAAAGAGCTTGTCACTATCCTCAGAAGAGCAGATATTGCTGAACTCAGGCTGGAAATTCAATCTAAAAATATTACTACAGGATATTTCAAATAATACAGGAACTGATATTGTCCAGAAAGCTAGGTCCCATGTGACGAGAGAGGGCACACCATCATCATGGTGTAGAGGCTGCTAAGAGAGGTGAGGGAGCTGAGAAGAAGCACTACTAGACCACCCCCTTCCACAGTTTCAATGGTGCGGGCCAGCAGATTGGGCTGCAACGCTTCAAAGTCCTGCACTGCACCAAACCCACATAAATCCTCAGCCTTTGACTGCATCTGTGAACAACAGACCATAACCTGTTGCTTTGGAAGCACCAACTACACAAACTGTAACTGAGCATCTCTCAACAACCTACTAGAATGGCTGGTAGAATATAAACCCCAGAAATGGCTTGGATGTCTAAGATAAGAAACCCTGACCTGGAGAACACACATGCCAAAGGTGTTGCCAAGAATCTTGTGAGTGTCAGCATAGTAGCAGTAGCGGATGTTTGTGCTTGCTACAAAGAGAGAGAAGGGATCGTCTTTTTCTGGATCCAAAAGACCCCTCTGCATCATCTTCTTGATTTGATTCATTCGCTTTTTCTTGTGGCTGAAAAGCAAAATAGTGACTGCATCAGATATCATCTTGTTCTGAATTCATTACAGAAGCAGATAAACAGCAGTAGTCATTGTAGAGGAAGGACTGTTCCATATGCTTCAAGTGGTTTTGGTTAGCTTTTGTTCATAGGGCCAAGAATTAGGGTTTGGTTGTTCCAAGTCTTTGTCAGACTGTGTCATCCCAAGAGGACTGGACTGGAGGTTTGAGGCAACATGCCATGGGTCTCCTTACTACTTTCTCGCACTTGAGCAGTTTCCACAAAAAAGAGAATAAATGTAAATCATAGCACAGAACTGGAAAATAACCTGCTGAGGAAAAGCTCCTTCTTATAGCACCATAAGACAGACGGGCGAGCTTTCACCACAGCTTTTGATAGCATATAGTGCAAATTGACCACCTGTAGTAAACCCATCCGCAAAAACCAGAGAAAACATCCATCAACCTTCCCACAGTGTGTTGCGAAATTTGGCACTCAAAATGCACAAACCTCATGCCTTCCATAATGAATTTTCAGTATCCTCGCAAAGTAGCTCGCGTGCTTTTCAGTTTACAGGGATTCAAGGAAGAACGAACGAAGAGATCACGGGATATAGAAATCGAGAATATGTCAGCCCACCTGATCTCGCCCTTTGTCGCCTACAATGACAAACATCGATCGTTGGCGCGTCTTAACGCCATTCTCCACCAAGGTCCGTATCCGTGCATCCACCTTTTTCCTCATTGCAAAAATTACAATATTCCTGCTCCTCCTCCTCCTCCTTCTGCAGCGCACAGACACAACTGACTCCCTCCCTCGATCTCCTCTCTTTCAAACTTTCCTGCGCGTTCTCCACCTATTCCACCAATTTCAAGAAACCTGCTTCGTCTCCTAATACCAAACCTCTCTTCCCCACCATTGCGAGTCTTCTGGTAGCGACGCGTTGGCTGCAGGCGCCGCGGCAGTAGCAGCAACGCAGAGCACACAGAGAGCTAGCAAAACCTGAACGGGAGAAAAAGGAGCCTTAAACCCTAGTAGAACCCTAATTCCAGATCTCAGGGAAACGATACCTCATTTCAGGACGTGGACAATCAATCCATGGGCGCACCTCCCGAACCTAGTGGGCAGGTTCGGCAGCTAGGTACTTTTACTGACTGTTTCCGGCAGACAATTCCGCCACCAAATGTGCTGACTTTTCTGCTCTTTCGGCTTATTACCCCCTATAGTTCTAGGCCCTTATTATAGTGGGAATACCACCACCCTGGGGCTTTACCCTAAATTCCTAGTGATTTTTTAGGACAAATTTGTGGGAAATGACTAATTTTTCTAAATATTCTGGAAAATTGGCCACATTCTCAATATCAAAAATTTGGACCAAAAATTTATTTTTTTATTTTATTTTATTTTAAAACCCAACCCTAGAAATTGCAACTAGTTTTGGTTTCAATTCAACATTTTTGGCATTTTACATTCCAATATCCTAGAAGTTAGATTGTTCCATTGTTTCAATTAAGAATCCATTGTTTCACAACTGATAAATTACCAATGTATCTTCTCTTCATGAGAGTTGATATCGACATTATTATACCCATGCTTTTTTTTTTCCTCAACTTTGTGATACCAAATATGTGGTGACGTTTTCTCAAAAATAGCAATATTAGTCAAATTTACAATAATCCAAAAGTTTCCCTTTTTTTCTCCCAAAAAAACATTTTTTGTTGAAAAAACTCATTGATTATAACATTAGCAAATTGCATTGTTCTTTTCCTTTGTGCATGTTTGTTTGCAAAAGGCAAGTTTTTAACGAGTTTTGTATGTTTCAACATGGGATTTTGTATCAGAGTGTGTTCACATTATATGATGTATGTCTCCATTATAGATAACATTCTATCATCTTTTTAATGTGCATTCTTTTTTTACATGTTTTATGTGCTTCTCAATTTTATAATGTAGAATATAATGTAGCTTCAACAATTGATAATTAAATTATTTTTAATTGTGATTTTTTTGAGAAAATTGTTGATCCAATAATTTGAATATTTCAAAAATCAATCAAAATGAAAATTGTGTTGATAATAATGTTGTCTTCACTATTATTGATAGTTAGATTTGAACATGATTCACAAGGTTGAAATGTTCAATTGTGTCACACTGTAAACAAACTAATCATTTGCACATGTGTGACATAATATGTTCTTTCATTATTAATATTCATTACATGTTCAAAATTTCAAAATTCGAAAACCAATATGTCAAATCTAAAAACTCAAAATACATCAAATATTTGAAAAAGTCCCTATCAAACCCAATAAAATATTACAATATGTGTTCATATAAGGCCTTTCAACAATGTTCAAAGCATACCATTTTCTAACCCTTTCCTCCACCCCGTAGTGTTTCATTACTTTCACCATCATTTTCACTTTAATCCATCTTCCTTAATATACGTTACAAGATTTCTAACAATTATTTGCAAATGTACTTGAATGTTTTTTTTTTTAAAATCATTGTTCACCTTTTGATTTTCAACTTAAGCTTTTAAGTTCTTATCCATGTTGTGCTTTGATATGTCTTACAACGTCAAAACTATGTTTGTATTCCTACAAACATGTTATGGTATCTAGATTGGAAGCAACATAATTTATCAAGTAATGAACAATTAGAGTTTGAACACAACATGTTCAGCCCAACTAGTTAACAATGAACATGATAAGTTCATCACATCACAAATGAACCTACACTTGAAAGATAGCAAATAGTATATCCAACTTTCATTTTTTTTTGGCTTGGCAATATGTGTGGGTATGTGTCTCACACACCAATGTGCCTATAATGTCAAGCTCAAAATAATGTCTTGCAACGTTGAAACTAAATTTGGTTTATTTTTTCCTTAAATGATGTATCTTTAATTTAAATAAAACAAAATTTGTATAATGATTGTAGTAATGAAAGATTAAAAGTTATGACAATGGCAATAACCAAACTAGTTCACAATGGGCATGACTAATATGGGTCATTGCATATAGAAGTTGATTGGAAAGATAGAAGTTCAAAAAAAGACACACATTTACATGTGTGTGTCCTAAAGTCCAAACCAATCTTTCACCTTTCATAACAAAAGGTCTTAGGGCTAGTACATACACACGTGTGACCATATAAGAGCTTGGAATCGTTATTGGGAGCATTAATGAAAGCATAAAAAACCAACAATGTTTTGAGTTGTGCAATAATGTATGTTAAAGGAAACACATGAAATGAATATTCCAAAAGCTTGTAACCAATCTCATTTTTTCTTTATTGATGTAACGTTCATCATTACATAAAATTCAACTCTCTCTTTAACCAAATTATTACTAAAACAACATGCACACATCAAATCCAAATAGACTAATTTTCATTGGGCTCAAATTTGTATGGAATATGTTGGTACCAATTTTTTAAAATCAACTCACACAATGTTATTATTGTCAATTTGTCCATATACATGCAAAGGGCTAACTACTTCATGTGGTAGCAAAACTATTCATCATCCAAATGCAACTTATTATTCAAATTTGCTAAACTTGCAAGTGTTTATTTCACACACCAACATGCCTCTTATGTTGAAATTAATGTGTCTTATAATTTCAAAAGTTGTATTAATATTCAAATTATAAGGAATGAAATATGTGTATATTTGAAATTTGCCAAAAAAAACCTCCCATGACTTTCTATTGATGTGGGTTTACTTAATGTTATTATTTGCAAAAAAATTCACATAAATTTTAATGGGATAGGCCAACATAACAGTAAAATTGTCAATGATTTAAATATCAAAATTTTAAAAATTCACAAAACCTATACGTATGTTTTTCATGTCAGAATAAAAATTTCAATAGTAGGAACCTTAATAGATAATTAAGATGCATGTGCATTTTTTGACACACCTTAAACCCCTCGTAAGACTCAAATGCGAGTTCGAAGGTGAAAACAACGAAAGAAGAAAGAATGAAGATACGCTCCTTAGTTCATATCACTTCAAGAGTAGAGGAGTGTGCTAGAGCTCCAAGATGGGTACTAGGACAAGTGACAAGTGGGTCAATTATTCACACAAACATGTACAAACCAAACAACAAGTCGGTTAGTGCATAGTTGAAACACTTTTAATGCACGGATGAGCACACATGAATGAACAAGACTCACCACGGCCTAGATTTGGGGGAAGCCACCACCTTCCCCTTTATAGTATTCTCTGTGATTAGCCATGGGGGCTACATTCAAATGTCATTTTGTCCCAGGACTCCCAAGTTCGGAGTCCCAAAATTCTGGAAATTAGAATTCCCATAACTTTGAAGGCCCATAATTTTTATGCATATATCTAATTTAAGTGAGTTTTAAAGCAAAGTTGTAGTCCTCCTTGAAATATTTCTAAATATATGTGGCACGCCACCTACGCACAAATAAATGAAGGCAATTTTTTACTTTTAACGGTCAGGAGTCAAATTGGCACTATGACTCCCGACCCTTATTTTAACCATAACCTATGTTTTAAGTACTCAAATGGAACATGTGAGCTCATTTTAAACATCTACGTTCCAAGATCTTTTTAATGATATAAGTAACTTTTTTATCCAATAAGTTTTGAGCCTTGCAATTGCTCTCCAAAAATTTGGAAATCCGTAAGGACTACAAATCTTAAAATGAAAGCCCACTTGGGAATGTGTGGGTTCATTCCCTCACACCCTCTTACATTCCTAGGAGCATGAAATGTGACTCTTAGGCTTCATTCTTGGCCCACACCTTTGTAAGCCCTTGCCTTGGTCACAACCCCAAGGCTAGGGTCGCGATATTTTTCAACTATAACTATTTTATTCAACATTTGAATAGTGGAATAATAATGTTTGCCAATGAAACAAATTATTAAATGAAATAATGTGATAAAAACATTTTTTAATGATTGGTAAATGAAGGACTACAATTGCATTATTTATTGAAAAAAAATGGTTGGTTTAATGGTGGAAATTTTCAAACAATTTCATTTTTGTTCCCCTACTAATTATGGGCACCATTATACACATGAACATTTACTTATAGTCATACGCTTACAAGTTGCTTAAACTTGCTTGCAAACAAACCCATTAGCATTCATTCTTTGAAATTGAGTTGCCACCATAAACAATTTATTTATTAATCTAATTATGGACATGTCAAATTTCATTACTTCTTTCTACTTTGTTATTTTTATTTTCTTTCAAAGTAGGTGGTTGTGTTAATAGTGGGGAGTTTGTAGTGTGAAATGAAAAACATTTTTTGTTTGCGATAAGTTTATGAAAAGATTAGGTTACAAGAAACATCCAAGATAAAATTGAAAAGGTGTAAAACTTTGACTATAAAAAGGTGGTGGTGCTTGTGATTAAATATTTGTGTTCAAACTACCACCATCAGAATTAAGTACAAGAATGTGACCTTTCATGTTGTTCCAATAATGTGTAAAGAACATCACACAAAAAAACAACAATAAAGTTAAAATCATCTAAAAGAAAAGGTGAAGAAAAGAAATGCAATGACGATGCACAATTGCAATAATGTGACCAAAACCGTTTCATTTCAAAGGAATATTCCTTAAAAATCCTATTTTCTTGGGTTGCCAAACATCATAACCATCTTGGTGCCAACCTATATTTTCCACTAAACTTATCAAGAAATGGTGGTTATGATGTATGACAACCTTTTTATGGTGTGGTATATTGAATGGTAGTCCATTATTCTTTTACTGAATCATGTGGCCCCATCCAAAACCATTTCCTTTCCTATGCATTAATGAGGTGATGCCCAAATTTGACCTAACACCAGAACACATGAGCTATTTAAAATTTAGTACATTTTTCCCATGCATGTTAAACATGACATCCCCATAACTTGTGGAGAATAAATTGTTTTTTCGTAACCACATAATGGGCGTGCCTTGTTTATCCCCATATTTGTTTTCATTTTCCATACATTAACCACAACAACCTTATTCCAAATAGATCATATGAACCCCATTATTTTTTTATTATGTTGCTTACAATAAGTAATAACCCACCTTAGTTTAAAGGTAGGTTGAGGTAACCGCATCCATCTTTTTTCCATTATATTTATTTCAGGTTTAAACATTTCAACATTTTCCTCCTTATGGCATATGTGTAGAAAATTGTTATAGGAATACATTTTGGGAACCATTTACACAACTCCCATTTTCCCACACAATAAATGAAAATGGATTTTTTAAAGATTTTTTCTTAGGACCTATGATAATTTCAATCACCTTAACTTGGGCAAATTTCTCATTTAGGTTGCTACTTGACCTTATATCAACACTACCTTATCTTGCTAAAGACAACACCCTATATGTTACCCTATTGAAAACATTTGAATACCTTTTTAAAAACAACATTTGTTCCCCCTTAAATCACATCTTGATTTAAAAGAGAATCATGTTATGCACACAATTGAAGGATAGATTATCTCCCATTTTCCATTTGGACATTGACTATCCCAAGCATTCAAAAATCTCCAAACTTTGTAGTCATTCTCTTATATGCCACTTCTTCTTCAGCAGTGAAAATTTTGTTCCTATATTTTCTTTAGTTAATAACATGCCCTTATATTTATAATAGACATTTGCAAACACCTTGCAATATTGTGCATATAGTTTGGCTATTATTTTTTAATAAAACCAACTTCCCATGGTCTCATTATTATATTCCACCAATAACTCACCACCATTGCATCTTTTGGGGTTATTATATTGTTCCTTTTAATATATTTCACTAGATTGGCCCATATTTCCCTATTGTATTCTAAAAATATAAATTAGTCACTCTCTCATGTTTGGCCTAAATACACCATTCTAAACTAAATGCCCATTTTATTATTTATGAATTTTATCATGAAGATTAAAAACCAATTCATTTATCAAACTTTAATAGTTTGGAAGAAATTGAAATTATAGAAAGTGTGAAGGATTTGCATTCTTAAAAATAATAAAAAATTTGACAACATTTTTTTTCCAAAAATGCTTGTATTGGCAATTTCAAAAATTAGACCTAATCCCACCTTCAAATTGCAATTGGTGAACTTTACAAAGTTTAGGACCAGTGACCTTGAAAATCAATAATATAAAAATTGAACCCAACCCTATAAATTATGAATTTTAATTTATTATAATATTTTAAAAACTTGGAACCGATGTGTCATCCATTTTATTAAGAAAATTAAACCTAAGCCCCATAGTTTTCTAACAAAACCCCAACTTGAGCAACATTGGTTAGAATCAATTTTTTTAATGTTGAAAACAATTGGTCAAAAATATATGTATACCTTACTTTTACCTACTAGCTTCAAGTTCTAAAACATGATAACCTCCCAACATTGAATATAATTTATCAATGGTTAAGAAAATTTGTGAAATTGAAAAAAAATAGATTTTTTTTTCTTTGGTTTCTTTTAAGCATTTTTAGGAGAACGCTATGTACACCATTGTTTACAAAACAAACAAAGTGGATGTGTATTGAACAAAAAGAATAGGTTTCACCATCCTCATTATGTGTGAAACATATATTTGCATTATGATTAAGATCATACTCTATATGGTTGTAACTTTCCCAAAGATTTTTTTTTGTTTTGTCAAAAATCAATTTGTTTGGGACCTCCTTTTCTATGTCAGCTAGTAACCCTTCTATTATTTCAACCTTTTTTATTATGTTGTCCATAGGCTAATTTCTTCTAAAGATTGGATCTCATTATTTCTTCAAATCTTGATATAGAACGATTGCCAATTAAAAAGTTATAATATCGATTTCAGAGTTTGTATCTTTTGTGAAAATTGCATCCAATATTGTCCCATGAATTGTTTATCAATGATTGAAAAATACAAACTTTCCATTTATGATTGTCATGAAAATGGGGCCGAAAAAATAAAAAACAAAATTTGAAAGTTTCCTTGAACAAACATGTGGTCTAGAGTTACATGTAAATAGTATCATTACAATACATTTAAGTAACAAATGGTTTCACTCTTCAAAGACTAAACGTCAAAAAGCCCTCGAAATAAAGAGATCGTTTTATACTTCATTGACTCATAAAACAAAAGCACACAACAAACAAAAAGAAAATCTAGGTGTGTATATATATATATGAATGAAGAAATGCAAAAATTAAATTTTTTTTTTTATTATTATTATTATTATTATTATTATTTATAGTTCTTGGATTCAATGGATTGTATTATGCATCATTTCATATATTAAAATGTTTGCGTGACCAATAAAGAGCGTTTTTGTGTGAAGATGTTAATGCCAAGGCAAAGTTCAAGAACACCATGAACAAAATAAAAAGCTATTTTGTGTTTTACCTTTTTGTCCCTCCAAAATAAATATTTTCAAATAAAAGCCACACTAAATAATTCGTTTGGATGTGTAAAAAAAAAAAAAAGTTAAATTTATTTTTTCTAACAAAGCCCATTTCATTTGCTTGACAAATAAAGCAAACACATTATTTCTTGAAATATATATATATATATATATAAATCAAATCAAAGCCTAAAACACGTACCTAGTACCTACCTAGCTAATGCCATAAGCACGATCCTAAAGCACTCTAAGGGTTTAGGGTAATGACTAAAAATGGGGTTTGTAAACCCTAAACCCTAAACTGGATTTTACTCACAAATTGGGGGGCAATTCCCACCCCAAACCACATGAAGGGCTAGGCTTAACTATACTCCTCATCAAAGAAAGCCCCTTGCCTCATTCCGGCAATTAATCTCCCCAAACTAGGGACATTACCCCGTGCATAACGTTCTATAGTCATATTCCAACTCCAGAATGTTGTGGAAGAAGACACATGTTGCAAGTGGATGAAAATAGACGTGTGTGTGGATGAGGAGGGACGTTGCAGGTGCAAGTGGATGAAAAAGGCGAGGATGGAGGTTGCACGTGCAGGGTGGATGAAATACATAGTCTGTTTGTGGGGAGAGGACTGATGTTGTACGTGCAAATGGATGAGAAACAGGAATTTGTGGATGAGGTGGTGGATGTTACTACACGTACAAGTGGATGAAAATGGGCTTTTTGTGGACGATGATGGATGGATGGATGTTGCACGTGCATGTGGCCGACAGAACTTGGGTGTTTGTGGAGGAGGATGGATGAAAAATATGGATGTTGCACGTACATGTGGATGGAAAACGTGGATGTTTGTTTTCTCGAGACCCGAAGGAAGCAAGACAAAGGGCGTCAAGCGAAGGGCAGAGGAGAAGACCCAAAGAAAACGAGCGAAGTGGAGAAGGCACAGTACGAGTGCATGAGTGCGTTGCGTAGTGAAGAGGAGGGTTGCGGAAGGAGAAATGGATGCACCACCGGCGATGGCGGCGGCGGCGGCATCATCAGTAGGAGGAGGAGATGCCGCTGCTGCTGCAGCAGTGGCATCAACATCAACGGGCGTCAAGGAGACGTCAAGTGTGGAGGAGACGAGACCGACTTCCACAATAGCGGGGCTGGCCAAAGAAGCCGCACAGTTGTTCCACTCTCGTTCATACCAGGGTTGTCTCCTCATCCTCAACCAACTGCTCCTTCAGAATGAGGCTGATCCCAAGGTAAAAAAACATAAAAATTTCACGACTCGCAGCCGTACTCACTTTGTTTCTTTTCGGTGTCTTCCCGACTCCTCATTCATCCCTGTCCTTCCAATGCGCTTCTCGTGCGATTCGTGAACACTTTTTTTCTTCTTTGGTTTGTTTTCTTTCTTAATTTTCAGAAGCAGAAATCCACTCAGACATTCTTTGAGCTTACGATTGCCTTTTTTCTTTTTATAAGAGCCAAATGCTTGATATCAATGGCGTTTTCTGCAAGAGATATCCTCAGTTTTTTTTTTGCTGTTCATGCCTTGCTTACCATAGGCTCAGGACGCAATGGTTAGAAGTGAATTTTGTCCTTTTCAGGGCTTACTGTGTGGACTCAGGAATTTAGGTTTAGTCATTCTAGGGTTTCAACTGCTTTGGAGCATAGGGGACCTATGCACATTTCATGTGCGATTGATATGATGTTCATGCCAAGTAGACATTAAGCTTTTGTGCTCTGAAACAAGTTTTAGGTTTCTGCAAACAAGGCATTTTGCTAAGGGACTTCATTCTGGACAGAACTATTTGAGATAGGTATGCAGGAACTGCTGGGGCCAGGAGGATCTTTAAACATTTGATTTAGGACTCACTGTGTGTGTTGAAGTGCTCTGTTGCTCTAGTTTCGCTCATGGAAATAAGGTAATTATGGCCACATTTAAGAATATTTTCAGGTTATAATGGACCCTGCAAGAGGCATTTGATACAAATTGAGGGCAGTCAAAGGACATTGAGAGCATGTTGATTTAGGCAGGTTTTTGTGTCTCAAAATTGTCTGAAGCAGATGTGCTTTGACTAACCTATTTACAGAGGTTGAGATGCTATAGTTTAATTTTGTGGGAACCAGACAATCGTCTCAACATTTCACTGAAATGATATTTGTTCATAAGTTGACACTGCTGTGCTGCAGATTTAGTGTCATAATAAATATTTTTTGGCATATTGAAACTTCTAGTTCTGGTACTCACCTGGTGGTAGCCCCAAGGCTTCTAGTGCCATATTTGTGCCTGAGTCCCAACATCAATCACTACTGCACAGTTACATCTAAGCTCACAGCTACCAAATTTCTACAGATTCAGTGATTCCCCTCACCTCTGCTATATAGTGTTGACACAGTAGCGTTTTTCAGCCAACTATACTATTGCCCTAACAGCTGCTATTGGTTTGGTTGATGTGATGACATTGCCATATGGCATTGACACAGTGTTAGTTTTTAGCCTTCTATTCAGGTACTGGCAAATTGGACAGCTCAGGAATGACTTTTGACAGTGTATGTGTACAATTGAGCAGATACGACACAACATTGCAGTGGCAGAATATTACCGGGATGGCTGCATTAATCCCCAGAAGCTCTTGGATGTGCTTGTGCAAGTCAAGGTTTGTGATGAGATTTCCTTGAGTTGTATGTAGAGTGTTTTCACTTTAAGAGTTGTGCAGTTCAGCTGTTACCTTCTACATGGGTTATATGATTGCAATTTTCATGATGTTAAAAGAGAGTAGTGCATGCAAACAGGGGCGCAGTGAGGAGCTGGCACAAGCAACTGAAGAACAACATGATGGCCACAGCCCTTCTACTTCAACATCACCCAGCTTGACTGGCAGTGGGGGCAATGGGGCCCCAGCTGCCACCCCTGCCTCAACCACATCCGATGTTGTTGCCTACATGGAAAACTACGATTCTTCTATCCCAACATTGAATACTGTATATGTTTCTCCCCTCTGTACCTGCACTATGTGGTCAATTTTTTTGCCAACTTGCATGTGTGAATTCAACACAAGGTGTAGTAAGTATGATGAGGTGCAGAAAGCTATTGGGATGAGGATGATGGCCTGGAATCAAATCTACTCTGCTTTAGTGAAGAGCATCAATTTGACTTACATCTTGTGGGTGTTCTTGTGCCTACAGGCCGTGATGATGTACCACCTTCAACAATATGCTGATGGGATGTCTGTCTTGGAACCCCTGTACCGCAACATAGAGCCAATTGATGAGGTATGTTCAAAACTTCTGTGGATTTCATGTGCTTTCTGGCAGCTACATTTGTGCTTTCCTTGTGGTGTGTAATATTCAACAGGGTGTATGCCCCTATGTTCTGTATCCATTGAAATGAAAACTGCCTCCTTCCTTTGCATCAGATTGGGTCTTGAAGTTGATGTCTTTGTGTTATCTATTCTTGATTGTTGGTCCACCCTGTTCTGGAGGATAGACAGCTGCACTGCGGGTCTGCCTACTAATGCTCGATATCACCCTGGCCTCTCGTCAACCTGCAAAAGCCGCAGTAAGTTGCTCATCCCTTTACTTGAGTTTGTGAGATGCCATAGTTTTCTCCAAAGTCCTATCTTCTCTTCCATTATGGCCTTGTACTGCTTGCAGAATAAACATGTTTTGATTGGCTAGACAAGTTTATTGCCAGCTGGCACAAATGTATGGACTGCATGCCAATTTTATAAATTTTAGATGTTGTTGTCCAGGGAAGGAATTCGATTCATAGTTTCTGGTAGTAAGTTGCTTGTATTATCTGAAATTGCTGAGGTTGTGATGCAATGTTGTGATCAATATTAATATGGAAATCAAATTGGTAATTGACAAGTGCAATGCACCTTCAAATTGTTTACATCAATTTGTTCAAATTTGTTTAGACTAAAAGCTTAGACTCTCAGACATGCAGTAACAGAGAAAGGTCTGTGCATTTCAGGAGGTACTGCAGTATATGGAGAAGGCATTTGGATATCTGCTGTCTCCAGCAGACAGTGGAAATCCAGCACCTATAAAAGAACGCCTGGCAGCACCTGCTGAGACAGAATCCTTGTTGAACAGTGCTGAACCAATACTTACAAGGACACCTTCAGAGGAAGGCCTTGAGGAGGAAGCTCTCACTCTCGGTGAACTAGACATGGAACCAAGTCAGGTCATCACTAGCCAAGTGGTGGCAACACCAGTGGTCACCTTACGTGAAAAGGCTGTTCCTTCAGTTGACCTGAAGCTGGTGTTGCACCTCTACAAAGCTCGCTTCTTCTTACTGGCTGGAAACCTGAAGGCCACCAAGCGAGAGATTAAGTCTGCATTGAACCTTTCCCGTGACCATTTGACTGCACTTCTCCTCAAAGCACAGTTGGAGTACTCACGAGGAAATTACCGCAAAGCTATTAAGCAGCTGACAGCCTGTAACAGCAGCATAGGCCGGGGGGAACAGGGAGGCATGAATGCAATGGTTCTGTCAAATCTTGGCTGCATCCACCATCGCCTCAGGAAGGAGCAGACTGCTGCTCTTTACTTCACAAAAGCTTTACAGTCTTGTACTAGTTCAAATATTAGCCAACCCCGTTCATTGCCCAAATTTTCTCAAGACCGGTCACTAGCCATAGTGTACAATGCAGGCTTACAGCAGCTTTCTTGTGGCAATCCTGTCCTGGCTGCTCGATGCTTCCAGGAAGCTGCAGCTCTTTACTACACTCGACCATTGCTCTGGCTACGCTTGGCAGAGTGTTGCATTCTGGCACTGGAAAAAGGTCTTTTGGCACAAACCTCCATCAAGAGGGAAGAGGTGAAGGTCACTGTTGTTGGAGAAGGCAAGTGGAGACGAGTTCTTCTCCCTACTGGAAGTTTGAATCCAACGGTGGGCAGTGCTAAACTGAGATTGGAACTTGATGACGATGTGGTGGAAGGTGCAGAGTCACACATTGCTGAGGAAGGTGGGAAGTGGTTTGTGGCAGGTCAGCCATATGAGTTATCATTGGCCTTTGCTATTCGGTGTTTGCGAACTGCACTTTCTTTGTTTGACCAGCATGAGGCCAAAGCTGCAGAGGCTGTGGCTGCAGCTGCAGCTGCAGAGGTGAAGGATGGTGATGATGGCGGCAAGCCCATGGATAAGAAAGGCGGTGCTAGTAATACTGCTGGGAGCCCAGCAGGGGAAGGAAAAGACAGTAAAGGGATTGTGGCAGCTGTGACAGCATATGAGAACCAAAGAGGGCATGAGACAGCTGGATTGCGAGTCTGGGCTTTATCAGCTCTTGCCTACTGTCAACTGGGCATTGAGCATCCATTACAGGCCCTCCACTCTGCAGAGGAGCTATTACGCCAGCCAGCTTGTGCCCGCCCATATACTCTTCTAGCCCACATATATGCTGCTGAAGCTCTTTGCCAGTTACAGAGGCCACGAGAAGCAGCTGACCATCTGTCCACCTGCCTTGTGGAGAGCAGCACGACTGCAACAGAGCCTTCAAGCTCTGGTGCTGAAGAAGAAAGCCTCAAGTGGAAAAGTGGTGACAACAGTGAGGCAAGTGGGGATGGGGAAGACAGCACAACTTATCCCGTGGGAGCTTTGGGTGATGCTGTGAGTGTGGCTAGGTTAACTGGCTCTCGAGCACGGGCTTTGCTATTTGTGAATCTTTCTGCAGTATATGGGATGCAAGGTGATTTCCAACAAGCACATCAATGGGCAACACAGGCTTTTACCATTACACCAACAAATGCTGTTGCAATGTTGGCAGTAGTGTATGCAGAGCTTCTAATGGGCCGTGCTGAAGAGGCTGTGGCCTTGTTGAAGCATTGTCGGCACTTGTGTGTTGTGAGCCCAAGCAATGGTTCATGGCAACGTGAGTAAGCCCCCCACTCTTTTCCTTTCTTTCAGTTGGCTAGGCTTCCCTTGTAGTTGTATACTTGCGACTATAATTTTGTACCGTAGTGTTGAAGGTCCTGAAGGGAAGCTTGTAGGAATTAGCATGTGAAAATTTGGCTGAGTGTAGTCACCTTTTTTGACTCACTGGATGAGTTTTAACTAGGGAGAGGTTTGAGGCCATCACTGGGATGTTTGCATCACACAAATAAGAGCAATTTCTTGATTGGTTCTTGCCTTTGTTTGTGCTGCTCACATGAGTCATATCCATGCTACATATTAAATCCTCCACCATGAGATCTCTTCTTAAAGGAGCACAAGACCACACTCGTGGTTGACATCCCAAAATAGCAACCAGATGGTTTTACTGCCAATGGATTAACAGACCACTTTGCACCCATTAGAAAGAGGTGGAGGAACCATTCTTGGCCAAGGGCCATACTACATTCATGAGGTGGATGTCCAGGAGGAGGAGGATGAGGAGGAGGAGGCATGCCTGCTCATGGAGGTCTGCCAATACTTGGCAGAACTCCAAGAATTGGACATGATGATGGAATGTAAGTCATGAGTTCATTTGCAATTGTGCACTTGATTGTTTTTTCACTCTTGGAGGCAACAATCCTTGGAGTTACATAGATAGAAGTTTTGAAGGCAATGTCATGTTCTCTCTGTGCACATTGTAATGCCTTGCAAAGGCTTTATGAACTCTATGAAGAGCCCAATTCAGAACACTAGAAAATGGCATGAACAGCATCCCATTAGCACTCATATAACTGATGTTCTACCATGGGTATAAAACTTTGAACAAAATCACCATCAAAGAGATGAGGGGAACACCCATTGTTGCAACCCTACCCTATGGGATACGTCTAGTGGGTTCATTGATGCCACCCAAATATCTATCCTCAAAATTGCCATTTTGAAGGGATGTGTGTAATAGGGTTTGAACCCTCTAGCCTCTAATCCTCTTCAATTAGTTTATTTTGTTCGAGTTGCTTGTCATAATGGCACTATTGAAGCTTTCTACAAAAAAATTATTCAAACTTTTTTTTCTTCTAGTCAGGGTTAGTTGAATATTAACATGACAATCTTGTCAACATTTCATGCTCCTCCACCTACATTTGTTAGTTGTCTCTAAGCCTTCCAATCCGAGTGTGCATGAACCTGTAGCCAAGAAACCCAAAAGGTCCTATGACAAGTTTTGAATTTTTCAAGATTCTTGAACAACCAAGTTTCTTTGGGCAAAATTAGTTTTGGGGGAAGATTCTTAAACATGGCTGGTGAAATGCATGATATGTTCAATTATTGAGGGAAAAAGACAAATTCTTGTCATTGAAGTTGGATACTTTGAAGAAACATGCTGATCGGAAAAAAAAACGATTGTTGCTTCTATTGGAATTGTTGTTGGGGATTGATATTACAACAAGAAATCTACACATGCAAAAAATGAGAGGCTCTATATTGGTAGAGACTTATTGAAACAATTTTAAATCAACTATAGTTTGATGTCCATTTTTCATCCAAAAAAAAATTGTGCAATTTGCAACAATTTTCCACCTTCTAAGCCATGGTCATCCAATGTCTGAATGTGAAGTTTTAGGGAGTTGTTTTCCATCTAAAAAACATTGGATAGATGGGAGTGGGTGAGGGATGGGTAAAGCGATGCATGATGTTGTTCTTCCATCCACTAAGGCTATTGTGCAAGTTGTTAACTATTGAGTGCAAATGAGGTGACTATAACGAACAACTAATAATGGATTAATGTCCATGTCTATGTCACGAGGGTTTTGCTTAGATTGCAAAATTGTGTATGTCAAGAATCTTGCTAATTTGGTTTGGGTGTTGGGCTTGGTTGTTTGAAAGTTGAGAGAGGGATTTCAAGGTTGTGTGGGTGCAAGACTTCTTGGTGGTCGGGGTTCAATTTCCCCCAAGGAGATTTGTTTCATTGCAGTAGCCAGACAAACACAATTTAGCTATCGCCAAAATTGCTAAATGGGAATTTAGATAGTCGCTAAAATGTATGATAGCCATGAAATCTAAGTAACCAATTAGGCTTC